>PPYE01337903.1_pt1 | contig 128485 bp, 116 predicted proteins | sample 1559881 | NCBI WGS metagenome assembly PPYE01 (sample SAMN08240022, study PRJNA423297) | Human gut metagenome, whole genome shotgun sequencing project.
TTACTGACTGATCCAATTTCTATAATTTGTATACTTTTTTTTAAGAACTTTGGATTGTATAAAACCATAAATTTAACTTTGACAAACGATTTATTACTTGTTTTGTCTTTTATAATATTTATTGCGAGTTATTACATTGCGAAAAGGACTAAAATTAATAGTATTGAACGTCGTTTAATTCATTTCCCGAAAAGAGAAAAGAGAACAAATGGAAATGTACTTGCAAGCAATAAAGGAATTTTAGCGTTTTTTCTGATGTCAGTACTTTATTGTGTGACAGACTTATCGGTTAATACTCTAATATTTGGCTCAGTTGAAAATGCCTTGATCCGATTCTATAGTAATGTAATCCAAGATACAGAATATGTATCTTTAAGAAACTACTTATCGATATTATATAAATTAATGGTAAGTTTAGTATTCGTATATAGATATTTCTTAAATATTAAGCATAAGACAAGTTCTCTATTCATTATTGGAGTTCTCCTTTTGGTGTTTATCACAATACCTGGCGGTTCGAGAGGCAGGGTCTTAAGCCCAATAGTTAGTATAATATTAGCCGATATATTTTCTAAACGTTTTCGCAATGTTAGTTTGAAAAGGCATTATATTCAATACTTGTATTTAGGATTAATTGCTGGGATATCGTTTTTAGTTTTGACATCAATTCGAAGTATAAAATTCAAATCTTTTGATGATGTAAGAAGGGTAGTTGAAATGGTTGATATATCGTCAAGTGCTGATGAATTTGTTGACCGTGAAGGAGAACTTATAATAACTGATGCTAAATTATGTTTTGATAAATTTGGCAATCAGGTAGATTTCCTTCCAGTTTATTATACAGCTATATCAATTGCAGTATCATTCGTACCTAGATCATTTTGGGAAGATAAACCCGTGTCATTTGGATTTATTATTAATGCTTTAAAAGAAGGTAAAAACAATACCATTCGAAATCCTCATAAAACATACTATCCAGGAGCTATAGATTGGGCTGCTGGAGTCGCAGGTGAAGGTTGGGCTAATGGTGGATTGGTTGGTTTAATTGTATATTCAATATTATTTGGATTTGTAAGTGGAAAGTGTGCACGCATGTACTATTCATTGATGCGTTATGACAACAACTATCTTGCAATCATTTTGGCTCTATGTCTATATCAAATGACATTTTGTTTTATACGTGGAAGCTTGCAGTCAACATTTACACCTTCATTATATTCATTTATATTATTGCTTATAATTATTAAAATTCTCTACTATAAACATGAAAGTATTCGCTGTAGTCGCAGTTTGGGGTAACACCAAGGGCAATCATGCCGGAATGTTTTATCTTGCAAATAAATTGCAAGAAAGATTTGCTGGAAAATTTGTTATAATACCTACTCCTACCAAAGGGTCAAGGTTTTTTTTTCATCTTTATAAATTATATAATTCCCTTTTGGGAATTTACTTAAGATTTTTAGTAAAAAGGGATGATGTGGTATTTCTAATGGAGTACCTACTCCCTGAAACTGAACAATCTGTCATATATAAACTATTAAATAAAAAGTGTGAAGTGCGGGCAATTGCTCACTTAGTTCCAGGAAAAATATCTTCCTTTTATTCCGATGAGAAAATTATTGAGCTTACATCTAAACTTTCTAAACTTTACGTATTAGGAACCTCTCTTAAAGATTATTTTTGCAAAAAAGGTATTCCAGAAACTAAAGTAATTTCAACCTTCCATTATGTTGACAATTCTTACTATAAACCGTTAGAAAGAGAATCTAAAAGATTAACGTGCATATGTATGGGGAATATGGACAGAGACTATGATTCTCTTAATTATTTCATTGAACAGAATCCAGATATGGATTTCATTGTATGTAAAGGAAAGACAAAGAAATTCATTCCGTTAGTGGAGGCACCCAATTTAAAGATATTTGGATATGTAGCAGAAGATGAGCTTCTATCTTTAATGCAAACATCTGATATTTCTCTTAATCTCATGAAAGATACAATTGGAAGCAATGTAATCACTACTTCACTTGCGTGTGGTTTAGTCGTATTAGCTTCAAATGTAGGATCAATTAGAAATTACATAGAACATAATAAAGAAGGCTTCCTCTTTGACAATAATGAAGAATGTAACAGTTATCTAAATAATTTAAATAAAGACCGATTGCTTCTTAAATCTTTAAAAAAGAATGCTATTAAGCGAGCAAATGATTTCAGTTTAAACAAATTTTGTGATTGGTTCAATTGTGAATTCTATGGAAAATGAAGATTTAATTTCTGTTATTGTCCCTATATACAATGTTGAAAATTATCTTCTTAGGTGTTTGGAAAGTTTGGCAAATCAATCATATTCAACACTAGAGATAATCTTAGTTAATGATGGTTCCACCGATAAATCAGGGATAATAGCCAAACAAATTTGTGAGCAAGATTCAAGATTTAATTTAATTAATCAACCAAATGGCGGTCTTTCAAATGCACGTAATACTGGATTGAAGGTGGCTACTGGGAAATATGTTGCTTTTGTTGATAGCGATGATTGGGCTCACAAAGATTTTATTAAGATTTTGCATCAAAATATAAAATCTACTCAAAGTGATTTTTCTTGTTGTAGACTAAGTTATGTTAGGGAAAGCAATTTTAAAGAAGTAATCTACGGACATCATTACACTACAAATTTGTTGATTGGAGAATCTATTATCATAGATGCGTTACTCGTCAAAAATATTCATACTCCAGTCTGGGCTAAACTATATAATTTAAAATTCATCAAAGATAATAATCTTCAATTTAGAGATGGCATAATTAATGAAGACACTTTGTTTACCTCAATTGTTAGTCTTTATGCTAAAAGAGTTTCTCTAGTAGATAAATGCTTGTTTTACTCTATTGAACGTGAGGGAAGTATATCCAGATCAAAAGATATCAGACTGTTCTTGGATATGCAAACGGCTCTCGAAGAAGTCAAGAATCATATCATTTTTGAAAACAAAATGACAGAATCAATTAGCCAGATACTATGTGCAAGATATGTAAAATCTTTTCTTTATAATTTTCTGCAATCTGCTCAAAGGCTGTCTCTTAAAGATTTTAATTGTATCTATGAGCGACTTCTTAAAGATTCCAAATACACAGACTATAAAATCTATATTAAGAATCTGCCTTTACTCTATAGATTTATCTATAAATTAAGCTTACATCCTTCCCTATTTTGGACAATTTTTAGAGTAGCAAATAAGGTGGGAATCCGCATGCACTAAACTTTATTTTATGATATATGAATTTCTTATAGTTGGTGCCGGTCTCGCTGGCGCCACAATAGCTCATGAACTTACAAAAAATGGTAAGCGCTGCCTTCTCATCGACAAGCGTCATCATCTTGGAGGCAACATCTATTGCGAAGTGATTGAGGGTATAAATGTACATAAATATGGAGCACATATTTTCCATACGAGTAATAAACAGGTGTGGGATTTCGTGAATTCTTTTGTGGAATTTAACCGATATACGAATTCTCCGGTGGCTAATTATAAGGGAAAACTGTATAATTTACCCTTCAATATGAATACTTTCTATCAGATGTGGGGAGTGACTAGCCCGGGGGAGGCTATGCGAATGATAGAGAAGCAGCGAAAAGAATCTGGAATCCTTAACCCACGGAATTTGGAAGAACAGGCTATATCTTTGATTGGTAAAGATATTTATTATACGTTGATCAAGGATTATACCGAGAAGCAATGGGGGCGTAAAGCAACAGAACTTCCTGCGTTTATCATCAAAAGACTTCCTGTGCGTTTCACTTTCGATAATAATTATTTTAATGATAAATATCAAGGTATCCCGGAGGGTGGGTACACGAGGATGATCGAGCAGATGCTGGAGGGAGTGGAAGTTCGTTTGAGTACAGACTATTTCGGGAATCGAGAATATTTTGATTCGATAGCGGACCGGATAATTTACACGGGGGAGATCGATCGCTTCTTTGATTATCGGTTTGGTCATTTGGAGTATCGAACCGTGAGTTTCGAAACTGAGTTGCTGGAAGGTGTCTCTAATTTCCAAGGAAATGCCGTGGTGAACTATACGGATGCCGATACTCCTTATACCCGTATTATCGAACATAAGCATTTCGAGTTTGGCCAGCAATCGGGCACGGTGATCTCAAGGGAATATTCCAAAGAGTGGAGGCCAGGGGATGAACCTTATTATCCTGTGAACGATAAGCGAAACAGCGATCTATATGCTCAATATAAGGCGTTGGCTGATAGGCAAGAGAAAGTGATCTTTGTAGGCCGGTTAGCGGAATATAAATATTATGATATGCATCAGGTGGTCGCTAATGCGTTGGAATTGGTGGAGAAACTAAATTAAAGGAAAACAAGTATGGAAAAAGGATTGGTTTCGATCATAACCCCTATGTATAAAGGGGCTGATTTTGTAGGCGATACGATAGAATCTGTCTTACGGCAAACATATACGAATTGGGAGATGATCATCGTTGATGATTGCTCACCGGATGACGGGGCGGGGATCGATGTCGTGAAGCGGTATACGGATCCCCGGATCAAATTGATTGAAAGTAAGGTGAACAAAGGTTCTTCTGGAGCGAGGAATATTGCCTTGCGTGAGGCTAAAGGACAATATATTGCTTTCTTGGATTCGGATGACATGTGGCATTCTCATTTTCTTGAAAAGCAGTTGCTGTTTATCAAAGAAAGAGATGCCTCGTTGGTGTTTTCATCTTATCGCCGTATAGATGAGGATACGAAAGAGGAATTGCTAAGCCCATTTCTTGTTCTTGAAAAAGTGAATTATAAGTCATTGCTTAAAACCTGTCCTATTTTTCCGTCCACGGCAGTTTATGATACAAAAAAGATTAGAAAAAGTTATTTTAATGAAGAGCTAGGCAGTATGCGTGATGATTATGTGTATTGGCTTTCTATGTTTAAGACTATAGAATATGGATATGGCAATCCTGAAATTTTGGTGGATTATCGTATGCGTAAATCTTCTGTTACGGGAAATAAAACCAAAGTGATAAAACCGCAATGGAACGTTCTTTACAAAGTTGAAAAACTTGGTTTTGTACGAAGTCTTTATTACCTGTTTTGTTGGGCATGGATTTCTTATTTCAAATATCGAAAATGACAGACATGTTACTCCCAGTCTTTGTTCCGCAACAAATCTCCGCAACCTGCTCTAACCTCTTCAATGATTCGCATGCAGTGCGGTTTATTCATCTTGCTTTTAGTGCCGATGGTTATCATGTCCTGAATGGTGGGATGTCCGGTTCCATTGACCGAAGTCGCATGTTCGCCATTATAACCTTCTGTGCATAAGGTGAGATCGTAGGCGGGAGCAAGATGCCATTGCCATGTGTCGGTATCACTTTTCTGTATTGTAAAACTGAAATTCTTGCAATGATCGTCTTTGTTGTCCGTGAAATAGTTGAAGACCATGCGACGAAACATTTCTTCCACTTCTAGTGGACTCTGCGTTAGATAGCTGGTTAGGGCCAGTAAGTTGCTATAATCGAGAATGGGGTTGGATAGTGGTATGTTAAGCAGTCCACCTGCCGTAATCGTATGTAAACGTTCTCCTTCTTGCGAGATGTCGAAGCGGCGTGTCGTGAAATACTTACCGTTGGTCAGTTTAAAGTCCGGAACGTGGATGCCACATTGTCGTGCTAACTCATTGTAATGAAATTCTATCAGTCCCATGTCTTGAGGGTCGTATGTATGGCGGAACTTCACCATCCAATGCCCTTCATTGTTGGAGAACAATGCCTTGGGTCTGCATCCGCCGCTATTTCGGCTGTTGAAAAGAAGAAGTTCTACGTCATCGTCGTTCTTCTCATGCAACACTTCCAAGGCTTTTTCTTGCAACAGATCGAAATCAAGGGTCTCATGCGAAGTACCTATGGTGGTTTCTGGTTCGTATGTGAGTGCTCCCATACCCCCATTTCCCACTAGGCTTAGACGGTCGAGCGCTGACAATTGGGTATCGTTGATGCCTTCTTTGAGCAAGGTCTTATGCAAGAGGTAGCGACCATAGCCGTCGGGCAGACTGTCTTCGAAAACGCCGAAATTTCCATAAAAAGGTGAGGGCTTTGCGATGAACAATCCCGGTTTCAGCGGCAGTTCCAATGGGGATATACTGAAACCGTTGGAAAGCCATGTTTTATCGTATTCAAAGGCACACTGTTTGTTGTCGGGAGTGAGCGAAAGTGTCCCGACTATCTGTTCGTGATACTTTACGATAAGTCTTTCTATTTTTTTGATTCTCATTACTTATGTACTTTTTTCTTGTTGGTATTCTTGCGGATTTGTAGTAGCTCCTCCATGGTGGAGTATTTTGGTTCGGAAAAAAGCTTCTTTATCTCCGAAGTGTAACCTAATGCCATTGCTATGCCGATAAGGTTCTTGAGTGAGATAAGGCCTTTCTGTTCGAATCGCACGATATTGCTGACTGCTACACCTGCCTTCTCTGACACTTGTTCGCGTGTCAGATTCTTCTCTATACGTCGCTTGCGGAAGTCGTTGGCTATTTCTTTAGCGATCTCATCCGGGTTGTCTAGTGTATAGCTGTCAAGAACTGATAACATATTGTTTGTTTCTTGCATCTTTATTTGGATAATGGTAATATATTGTTAGTAGCAAAGGTAGTAAAAAGCTCGGTATCCCCGTCGTTTTATACATGTTTTTTTAGTGTACAGTTCTGTATGTGTAAAAGTTTGTTCATTATTTGCTCTGTCTCATTTAATGGCCTATCTTTGTACTTAAGAATAATGTATGTTTTTGTATATGCGTTTAAGTAAAAAAGAAATACAAGTAATACTTCGTGTCGCTAAGGAAATATATGGTGAGGGAGTGGAGATCTATCTCTTTGGTTCTCGTATAAATGATGAGAAGAAAGGAGGGGATATTGATTTGCTTGTACGTGGTTCCTCGGAGCGAAAAGGCGTATTGGCTCGTATCAGGATGTTGGCTCGTTTGAAATACTTTTTGGGAGATCAGAAGATCGATATAATAGGTGATCACGAGGACTCACCGGTAGCAAGGGAAGCATTAATGACCGGAATACGTTTGGTATGACAAATAAAAAGCAAGAATTAGAACAGCGTCTGAATCGGGAGTTTGAGATTTGCGATCGACATATACTGCGTATAGAAGAGGCGTTGGATGAGTTGACTGATCTTTTACCGATGTCGGTGGAGGATTATGTAGGCTTGAATAGTGAGCAAATCCGTTGTTTAGATCAATTTATCTTTCGTTTTTCCAAGCTTCAAGATGCTATGGGGGCCAAAATATTCCGGAATCTATTGGAATATCTGGATGAGGATGTTAGCTCTCTTCCTATGCGTGACCTGTTAAATCTTTTAGAACGCTATCGATTGATAGATAAGGCGGAGGAGTGGAATTATATCCGTGAGCTTCGAAACGAGATCGCCCATGATTATCCCCTATTAGAAAATGATGTTGTTTCTATATTGAACGAGCTTATCTCAAAGGTCCCTGTGTTATTTGCGATCTATAATAGATTGAAGGCGATTGTTATTTTATGATGTTTTTTCTCCTCTTCTCCCTTGTCCTTTAAATAAAAACCTCTATCTTTGCACTCGATTTTCCGCAGAGGGTAAATAAGTGGAGCCGGAGACGGAGCCCACCCCCGGGACCTAACCTGTTTAAAAGATTTTAAGACAGATGTACGTAATCGTAGAAATTAACGGACAACAGTTCAAGGCTGAGCAAGGCAAGAAATTGTTCGTTCATCACATTCAGAACGCGGAAAGCGGTGCTGTTGTGGAGTTTGACAAGGTGTTGTTAGTAGATAACAACGGTGAGGTAACAGTGGGTGTTCCTACTGTAGAAGGCGCAAAGGTAGTATGTGAGGTATTATCTCCGCTGGTAAAAGGTGACAAGGTGCTGGTATTCCACAAGAAGAGAAGAAAAGGTTACCGTAAATTGAACGGTCACCGTCAGCAGTTCACTGAGGTGAGTATTAAAGAAGTTATTGCTTAACGTTTAAAGGAGAAGAAAAGAAATGGCACATAAGAAAGGTGTGGGTAGTTCTAAGAACGGCCGTGAATCACAAAGTAAAAGATTAGGTGTTAAGCTTTTTGGTGGTGAGGTTGCTAAAGCTGGTAACATCATCGTTCGTCAAAGAGGTACGGTTCATCATCCGGGCGAGAACGTAGGTATCGGTAAGGATCATACGTTGTATGCGTTGGTAGATGGCGTTGTTACTTTCCGTAGAGGAAAAGAAAACAGATCATTCGTTTCTGTAAAAGAAGTTGTTGCTGAGGCTTAAGTTTCTGCGACCAAAGAATAAGGAAAAGGATATCCCGAAAAGGGGTATCCTTTTTTTATTGCCGATGATAATAAACGTTATGAAGTAAATTTTGGAACATATATAAATAAACTTGTAACTTTGTGGTCTCAAACATAAATACAAACATAAAAAACAATGGGTGGTTTTTTCGGAACTATTTCTAATGGAGACTGTATTACGGATTTATTCTATGGTACGGACTACAATTCTCATCTAGGAACCCGCAGAGGCGGTATGGCTACGTACGATAAGGAAGAAGGATTTACGCGTTCGATCCACAATCTGGAGAATTCTTATTTCCGCACCAAGTTTGAACCGGGGCTTCCTAAATTCAAAGGAAATGCCGGGGTCGGTATTATCAGCGATACGGATGCGCAGCCAATCGTTATCAACTCTCACTTAGGAAAATTCGCGATCGTGACGGTGGCGAAGATCAATAACTTGGACGAATTGGAGGATGAGTTATTGAAGGCGAATATGCATTTTTCGGAATTGAGTTCAGGAAAAACGAATCAGACGGAGTTAGTCGCTTTGCTGATTACACAAGGCAAGGACTTCGTGGAGGGCATTGAGAATGTTTACAATAAGATAAAGGGCTCTTGCTCCATGTTGCTCCTGACGGAGGATGGTATTATCGCTGCCCGTGACAAATGGGGGCGTACGCCGATCGTAATCGGAAGGAAAGACGGGGCTTATGCGGCGACCAGCGAGTCCAGCAGTCTTCCGAACTTGGATTATGAGATCGAGAAATTTATAGGCCCGGGCGAGATCGTCCGTTTGCGTGCCGATGGTATGGAGCAGATGCGTAAACCGAATGAAGGGATGCAGATCTGCTCTTTCCTTTGGGTATATTATGGATTCCCTGTTTCTTGCTATGAGGGAAAGAACGTGGAGGATGTCCGGTTTATGAGTGGCTATAAGATGGGGCAGAAGGATGACTCGGAGGTGGATTGCGCTTGTGGTATACCGGACTCCGGTGTGGGTATGGCTTTGGGGTATGCGGAAGGTAAGGGGGTGCCTTATCATCGGGCTATCGCTAAGTATACACCGACGTGGCCTCGTAGTTTTACCCCGGCTAACCAAGAGATGCGTTCCTTGGTGGCTAAGATGAAATTGATACCGAACCGTGCGATGCTGGAAGGCAGACGCATCCTTTTCTGCGACGACTCGATCGTGCGTGGTACACAGCTTCGTGATAACGTGAAGATCTTATATGATTATGGGGCGAAAGAGGTACATATGCGTATCGCTTGCCCTCCATTGATTTATAGTTGCCCGTTTATCGGTTTTACTTCTTCCAAGAGTCCTTTGGAGTTGATAACTCGTCAGATTATCAAGGAATTGGAAGGGGATGAGAATAAGAATCTGGATAAATATGCTACGACAGACTCTCCGGAATATAAGAAGATGGTCGGAATTATCGCCGAGCGTTTCGGGTTGAGTTCCTTGAAGTTTAATACGCTGGAAACCTTGGTGGAGGCGATCGACCTTCCTAAGTGTAAGGTTTGTACGCATTGCTTTGATGGTTCAAGCTGTTTTTAGGAAAATTTTACCTACTTTTATGCCTGCAATGTTTTAATGGCTAAAAAGAGTGAGTTATGACAGTTTTAGATAGATTTTTAAAGTACGTTACGTTCGATACCCAGTCGAACGAGGAGACGGGTACGACTCCTAGTACGCCGGGACAACGTGTCTTTGCCGAGGCTTTGGTGAAGGAATTGGAAGCGATTGGTATGGAGGAGATCTCCTTGGATGAGAATAGTTATGTAATGGCTACTCTGCCGGCTAATACGGACGAGAAAATCCCGACTATCGGTTTTATCGCTCATTTGGATACGAGTCCGGATATGTCGGGTAAGAATGTCCAGCCTCGTATTGTGACTTATCTGGGTGGTGATATTGTCTTGGATGCGGAAGAAAATGTTGTACTATCTCAATCGATGTTCCCTGAGCTTTCAGATTATAAGGGACAGGATATTATCGTAACGAATGGTAAGACTTTATTAGGTGCCGATGATAAGGGAGGTGTAGCCGCTATCGTCGCCTCTATGCAATATTTGAAGGATCATCCGGAGATCAAGCACGGTAAGATCCGTATCGCTTTTACCCCGGATGAGGAAATCGGACAAGGTGCCGATCATTTCGACGTGGAGAAGTTCGGTTGTGATTGGGGATATACGATTGACGGTGGACAAATCGGTGAGTTGGAATATGAGAATTTCAATGCCGCCGGCGCTAAGATTATCTTCAAGGGCTTGAACGTACATCCGGGATACGCCAAGGATAAGATGCAAAACGCTTCCTTGCGTGCGATCGAGTTTGCTTCTTGGTTGCCGGCCGAGCAACGTCCGGAGCATACGACTGGTTATGAGGGATTCTTCCATTTGACCGGTATGACCGGTTCAGTCGAGGAAGCTACTCTATCTTACATCATCCGTGACCGTGACCGGAAGTTGTTCGAGGAGAAAAAAGAATTGCTTCGTACGTTGGTTGATAAGATGAATGAAGCGCATCCGGGATGTGCGCATTTAGAGCTTCGGGATCAATATTACAATATGCGCGAGGTTGTGGAGCCCCAGAAACATATCGTTGATTTGGCGTTTGAGGCGATGACCTCCGTTGGGGTAGAACCGATCGTGAAACCGATCCGGGGAGGTACGGATGGTGCCCGCCTGTCGTTTATGGGATTGCCTTGCCCGAATATTTTCGCGGGAGGCCTGAATTTCCACGGACGTTATGAGTTCTTGCCCGTTCGTTCGTTGGAGAAGAGTATGGAAACAGTTATAAAAATCATAGAGCTATCGGCTCGTAAATCTTAAATGCAATAATTACATGAAAACAACTCCGTTTACCGACGTGCATATCGCGTTGGGCGCAAAGATGCACGAATTCGCAGGTTTCAATATGCCTATCGAATATTCCGGAATTATCGACGAACACATGACTGTAGTGAATGGTGTAGGTGTGTTCGATGTTTCCCACATGGGCGAGTTTTGGGTAAAAGGCCCGAACGCCTTGGCTTTCATTCAAAGCGTAACTTCTAACGACGCTTCTGTCTTGCCGCTTGGTAAGGCTCAATATACTTGCTTCCCGAACGACAAAGGAGGTATCGTGGATGACCTTTTGGTATATCATTACGAGCCGGAGAAATATTTGCTGGTCGTAAACGCCGGTAATATCGATAAGGATTGGGAATGGTGCGTAAGCCATAATACGGTAGGTGCCGAGTTAGAAAATTCTTCCGACCGTACGGCTCAATTGGCTATCCAAGGACCGAAAGCACAGGAGGTTCTTCAACATCTTACTCCGGTTGATTTATCTTCTATTCCTTACTATTCATTTGTGACGGGTGAGTTCGCCGGTTGCAAGAACGTGATTATCTCCAACACGGGGTATACCGGTGCGGGTGGCTTCGAGTTGTATTTCTATCCGAGTGATGCGATGACGATCTGGAACGCTATATTCGAGGCTGGTAAGCCAGAAGGCATCAAGCCGATCGGTTTGGGAGCACGCGATACGCTTCGTCTTGAGATGGGCTTCTGTCTGTATGGAAATGATTTGGATGATACGACTTCTCCGATCGAGGCTGGTTTAGGCTGGATCACGAAGTTCGCCGAGGGTAAGAACTTTACGAATCGTGCGGAATTGGAGCGTCAGAAGAAAGAGGGCGTAACCCGTAAGTTGTGTGCTTTCGAGTTGCAGGAAAAGGGAATTCCCCGTCATGGCTATGAGATCGCCGATGCGGAAGGGAATGTAATTGGCGTGGTTACTTCCGGTACGATGTCTCCGGTATTGAAGAAGGGGATCGGTATGGGATACGTGAGACCTGAGTTCGCGAAAGCGGGTACGGATATCTTTATCAAGGTGCGTAATAAGAACTTGAAGGCTCAAGTGGTAAAGGCTCCTTTCCGTAAATAAGAGATAAGGCTATCTATAAATAGTTCGAAGGCGATGTTCCTCACGGAGCACCGCCTTCCTTATTATAGAAAAGTTGGACATGATTAATATGTTGTTCCCTGGAAAATGTTCGATTGTGAGTACGGAAGTAGGGTACCGGTCATTCTCAAGTTTCTACCGGAGAAGTTCGGGTCTACGGTAACGGTTGCGTTGTTTGTTCCGTTGGTAAGCATCAAGCTAACGGTAGCGGAGATAAACACACCCTGTACGTTCATGTTCAGATAAACATTGCCCTTGTCATCCTGCTTGGTCTGGATATTGGAGGCGCTACCTTGTACGGTGATACCACCTAATCCGTTAGGACCGGGATACGGAGAGTTGGATGCGATCTGGACCATAGCCTGTCCGTCATTCAAAGATACGAAGTTCGTATTTGAATTTACGTAGAATACCTGTCCGTTCATCGGTTGTATGTTGTTAGCCTCCAATACGAATGATTGGTTGTTGATAGCTTGTACAGCGGCGTTAAACTCTTCTTGGCCTTCTACGGCATCTTGTGCCAGACGCTCTTGTTTCTTGATTTCTCTCTCTACTTTTTTGGCTTCCTTTGTTATCGATTTTTGAGCCATTACTTGTGTCATTCCGCACATAGCGACAGCGAGAACGACGATAAAAGATACAATTCTTTTCATACTTGATTTAGTTTTAAAACGGTTTTAAATTGTATAGATTAAACAGCGTCGTCGCGAAAAAGTTCCTGTGACTTATCCTTTTTATAGATACAATAACATTTCCACGGAGTATTTATGTTAAACAGAAATCGTACATTTGTAAATAAAGAACATAATACGATAGAATATGGATAAAGTACGTTTTGGTGTAGTCGGAACCAATTTCATAAGTGATTGGGTAATTGCCGGAGCCCGGCAGGATGAGCGTTTTGAACTGGTAGCTGTATATTCGAGAACTCAGGAGACGGCGGATGCTTTCGCCTCGAAACATAATATACCGTATACGTTTACCTCCTTGGAGGAGATGGCGAAAAGCCCGTTGATCGACGCTGTGTATATTGCCTCCCCGAACTTCCTTCATGCCTCCCAGAGTATTCTTTGCATGAGCTATGGCAAGCATGTTCTTTGCGAGAAACCCTTCGCTTCCAACGCGAAAGAAGTACGTGCGATGATCGAGGCTTCCCGTACATATAATGTCACGTTGATGGAGGCGATGAAGCCTACGCTTACGCCAAATTTCCTTGCTGTACGAGAGAATCTTGGGCGTGTAGGTACGGTTCGTCGTTATTTCGCCTGCTATTGCCAGTATTCCTCCCGTTATGATAAGTTCAAGGAAGGAATCGTGTTGAACGCTTTCAAGCCGGAGTTGTCTAATGGGGCCATGATGGATATCGGTATTTATACGGTCTATCCGATGGTTGTCTTGTTTGGTCGCCCAAAGAAGATAGATGCCTCGGGCATAGTCCTGTCCTCAGGAGCGGACGGGCAAGGGGCCGTGAATTTCTTGTATGAGGGGATGAACGCCACGGTGCTTTATTCTAAGATCGCCAACTCCGCCTTGCCTACCGAGATACAAGGGGAGGAGGGGAACTTGACCTTGGACCGGATCAATATCATCCGTAAAGTGACGTATTCTCCCCGTTTAGCTCCGGCGATGGGAAAAGGCCCGGAACCGGTTCCGGAAGACCTAAGCGTGGTCGCCGATAAGGATGAGTACTATTATGAGGTAGCGGAATTTATCAACCTCGTCTTGTCTGGCAAGCGGGAGTCAGAAATCAATAGCCTTGATAATTCTTTGATTACATTGGAGATTATCGATGAAGTACGCCGGCAGTTGGGAATTTTGTATCCGGCGGATTGATAACTCTTCGTGATTTTCCTCTTTTTTCATCGGGGTGAAAAACTTTTTCCACCGTGATGAAAAAGCTTTTTCACTACGATGGAAATCCTTTTTCATCACGGAGAAAAAAGGGTTACTTGTATTTTTATTACCTTTGTGTCCTTAATTGTTTAGGATGTACATATATAATTCAATACCCCATATAACGAACACGCTAAATCTGGGAAAGGACCTATTGGAGGTCTTATTTGAGAAAAGAAAATCATTACCGTTTCGCTATGATTATGCGTTGGATATTATCGATGAGAATAAATTGAATATCCTGATCGAGCGTGAGGTGATCCGCAGGAACGGCCCTTATATCGAGATGGATGAGCATTATCTCTCTTTCTATGAGCTGCTTCTGGAGGCGAATGAGGAGATTTCTACCTCGGTGATCGATGAGAATATCCAGTTGGTGTATCAATTGATCGATTATTATGGCAAGGAGGATAACGATTTGCGTAAGCTGGGTTATCTGCGATCGGTCAAGGCGCATTTGCGGAAGATCGGGAAGATCTTGGTACGTAACGTGGTGTCCTTGCAACGGGTGATCGATAATACGTTCAAGAACGAGCCGAGCTATAAGGTGAAGATCGCCAAACTGGAGAATCTGGACGCTAAACGAATCGAGATCAACCGCCTGATCGTGGAAGTGGAGAAGCTGCTGGATCGGGAACGGACTCCCTTTTTCGCCCAAGCCCCGGACGAGGAGCTGTTGACGATCGCCCGTGAGTTGAAGACGGAGTTATTGAGCGCCGGCCATAGCTTGATCCATTCCCAACAGGATATCATTGATTACTTGAACCAGATCCGTACGCAGGTGGGTTTTACCCGTAAGCTGCGTCGTATCAAATATCTGCGGGAGCAGTTTGAGTTACAGGAGAACACGAATGTACGGGAGGTGGTAGATGCGGAGCGTTCCGTGGTATTGGAGGGCGTGCAGCCTACCTTATTCAAGATTTCCATTCCTTATTTGCAAACGGACGAGGCGCTGGATGTCATCTTGAAGGTGGCCGACGGCATACGGCCGGACAAGGTGATCCACCGGCAGGAGCTAGGCGTGATCTCCGCCGAGCAGATGGAGAATCAAGAAGTGGGGGAGGCCGCTATCAATACCCGGAAGATGATGGATGTTTTCAGCCGGACCGGAGGGGATTTGTTCTCTTTCGTGATGGGCTACGAGTATAACCGGGAGATGGATTTCGAGGCGAAGGTTACGTTATTTTGCCGTTTACTCTCCCTCTATGAAAATGAGTTGGAGATAACAGACCGTTTTGGGCATACGGAGCATATAGAATATGCCATTATTCAAAGAACCTAGTTGTAGAGACGGGGCGTGTCCCCTGTGATGAGACGGGGCACGCCCCGTCTCTACAACTGGATAAAATAAAACAACAATAATAAGGATGATAGATAATTTACCGGTACAGACCGCACAGATCTATGATTACCTGTCGAAAGGTAATTTTCTGTGCTCGAATACAAGTGTAAAGGAGTTGAGGACACTCTTCTCGGTCGTAGAAGATAATTTTGAGCGTTTACGTGATTATTTCTCGCATATCAATTTCGTGTTGGAGCAGGGGAATAATTACTTCTACTTCTCCCGCAAGGAGCCCCGGGCTACCTTGGAGCAAAAGCTCCAGCGTTTCTTCGCTTGGATCGATATCATGGACTTCTTCTGTACGTATGATACGGCCTTCGGGCCCGGTTTCACCTTCTCGCCGGCGGAGATATTGGTACGTTCCCGTATCGACATGGATCTAGAGATGAAGCTGGACGGGTTGAAAAAACATACCGGAGGCAAGGAAAAACGCAAGGATATCCTCGATACCATCTTGGACAGGATGACGAAAGAGGGCTTTATCGAGTGCGTGAGCGATATGAACGGGACGTGGAAAGTGCTCTCCTCGTGGGATTACCTCACGAAGATGATCCATAGTATTAACATAAAGAACGAAGATGAGATATCTCAATAAAATAGTATTTATAAACAGCGCCGCTATCCGTTACTCGGAAGTACAGCTGGATGGAAATATACATTTAATCGGAACGCAGGGAGTGGGGAAGAGTACGATCCTCCGTGCGATCCTTTTCTTTTACAACGCCGATACGCAGCGGCTCGGAATCCCGGTCGAGAAGAAGTCGTATCAGGATTATTATTTCCCTTATGCCGATTCCTCGATCATCTACGAGGTAGCGAGGGAGGATGGTTGGTTTACGGTACTTAGCTATAAGACGATGAACCGTATCTGCTACCGTTTTATCGCCTCTCCGTACCGGCCGGATCTTTTTATCGACGAGGAGGGAGCGCCTTATCCGTCGGATCGTATCCGCTCGGTGCTCGATAAGAACGGTATCAAGTATAGCGGGGCGATCTCCACGTATGAGGAATACCGGAATATCCTCTACGGAAACTCGGATAATAAACGGGATTACTCCTGTTATTCCTTGATGGAGAGCGGCTCGTATCAGAATATCATCCGTACGATCCAGAACGTCTTGCTGAACTCACGCTTGGAGGCGGATTATATCAAGCAGACGATCATCACCTCTTTGAACGAGGCGGATAGCGTGATCGACTTGAGCCGTTACCGGAGCCATCTATCCGGTTTTGAGGCGCAACTGAATGATATCGGTGTTTTCCGTGAGCCGGGCATGGTGCGGAAGGCCGCCGGGATCTCCACCTTGTCGGACGATATCCGTAAGCGGGATTTACGGATCAACGATCTGTGCCGCCAATTGCGCGGGGCTTATCTGGAAACGGAGCGTATCTTGCCGGAGTTGTCCCGGAAGATACACGAGCAGGAGGCGGTCAAATCGGATTTCTATAAGCAAAGGGATAAGCTAGACGCTGAATCGAAGAACCGGACAGCCACGATGGAAGGCGAGTTGGCCGTGCTGAAAAACGCCTTGTCGGAGGCGGAAGCGAAACGGGTTTTCTATGCAGGGAAAGATATCCAGACGGCGATGGATCGTTGTAACAAACTGGAGATCTTGCAGCAGGAACAGGAATCCTTAGTCGTGGAGAAAGATTTGCTTTCTTCCAAGAATAAAGAAGCCTCGGTCTTACACGCCAATTTAATAGCTAATCTGAAGAACGAGTTGGCCGGCTTCGAGAACGAGAAACAGAAACAATTACTGGCGGCAGAGACCGAGATCAATGCTCGTCGGGAGGCTCGCCGGGAGTATTATCGACGGCTACGGGAGGAATCGCGCCATGCCGCCTCGGAGGAGAAAGAGCGTTTGTTGGTGGATCGGGAGAAACGTACGACGGAGGTCGCCGCCTTGAAGATGCGTATCAAGACTGCCCGGGGGCAGTCGGGAACCTCGGAGGAATTGGAGGCGGTCAAAGGGCGTCTCGGTAATTACGATGCGAACCGGAAGGACTTGGAGCTGAAGATCCGTGAGCTGAAGTACGAGTTGAACTACCAGACGAAAGAGTTCGAGACCGCCGAGAAGCATTTGGATGAGGATTATCAAAAGCTAGCGGAATCCAACGAGATGAAGATCGAGGCCCTGAGCGCTAAGCTAGTGGAACTGACGGAGTTCTTGGATAACCAGAAAGATAGCTTCTTCAACTGGCTGTCCGAGCATAAACCCGGCTGGGAGCAGACGATCGGGCAAGTGTGTGACGAGCGCCTGCTTTACGGGAAAGAGTTTACGGCGGAGGTAGGCGAGGGAGATACCTTTTATGGAATCCGCTTCACCTCCGGGATTCACCGGAATGTCAAGACTAAGGAGGATTACTTGACGGAGAAGAAGGTGGCCGAGGAAAAACGTGCCGGAATCCAGCGGTTTATCGCTACGGCGCGGCAGGATTTGGAGGCGGCTAAGGAGAATCTTCGCAAGCAATATCAATCCTCGGTGAAGCCCATCAAGGAGGATATCTATCATGCGGAATATGAGTTGGAGCAACTGGCGGTCCGCAAGAAGGAAGACGAGTCTCGTCTGTCGGCCTTGCGGGATCAGGCGACCCGTCTGAGGCAGGAGGAGATCCGGCGCTTGGAGGAGGAGTTGAACGCTGCCGAAGCCGTCCTTTCCTCGATCCAGCAGGAGATCGCCACGCTTCAAGGCAAGATGGACCGGGAACTCGCTTCCTTGGATGAGCAAGAGAAAGACGAGCTGGCTGCTTTGGATAAGGAACTCTCCGTCGCAAGGGAAGCTATCTCGGAGGAGATCGCACGCAAGAAAGCGGAGCTGGAAGAGCGCAAATCCGGATATGACAGGGAGCAATTGGATAGCCTGACCGCTAGCGGTGGCGATCCGAAACGTTTGGAGGAGATCCATTCCCGCTTGGCGTATATCGGTGGGGAGATTAAATATATCAACGAGACCAAGGCATTGATTATCGAGTATCTGAAAGATAAACGAGAGATGCTGGATAAGGTACCCGACTGGACGGCGGAGAGCCTACGTTTGCAGCAGATCATCCACGGGGAACGGGAGGAATTGAAAAAGCGTCTGGCGGACGTGAACCGGAGTATCTTCAAGGTAGATGCCGAGTTGAAGGAGCTGAAGGAGTCCAACCGGAAAGCGTTGGAGAACCGGGAGGAATATCACCGCTCTACCCTGTTGGACTGGTTTACCTCTAGGGAATCCATCTTCTCTTCCATGAACCGTACCGATACGGATGGCGATTGCCGTTCCTTGGTACGGGAGATCACGATCCGCGTCAGCGAGCAATCCCAGAAGCTTTCCGAGCTGCGCAAGGAGATAACCGCCTACACCGGCAATTTCTCCGAGGATAATGTGTTCGCCTTCAAGACGAGCTTCTCGGATGATAAAGAGTATATGGATTTCGCTTGCGACTTGAAGGAGTTTATCGACGAGGATAAGGTCTCGGAATACCAGTCGCGTATCAATACCCGCAACTCCGATATCTTCCGGCAGATTACGGCGGACACGAAAAGCATGGTCTCTCAGGAAGGCAATATCCGCGGCGTGGTGGACCGGATCAACGCCGATTTCAAGGAGAAGAACTTCGTGGGGATTATCCAGTGTATCGAGATGCGTATCGATCCGAGCCAGAACAAGATCGTCAATCTGTTGAAGGAGATCAAGCGATTCAATGAGGAATATAGCTGGGATTTGGGGCAGAACCTCTTCGCTTCCTCAGCCGACGATACGGCTACCCGGGAGAAGGCGACGACGTTGCTACGTGAGTTGATCAAGTCGATGGACGCTTATTCCGGCAACTTGATCCGCTTGGCGGACTTCTTCGACCTTAAATTCCGGGTGATCGAGAACCGGAATGATACGGGCTTCGTAGAACGTCTTACGAACGTAGGCTCCGAGGGTACGGATATCTTGGTCAAATCCATGGTGAATATCATGTTGCTGAACGTGTTCAAGCGGAACGCCTCCACGGTTTTCTCCGATTTCAGGCTCCATTGCATGATGGATGAGATCGGGAAGCTGCACCCGAACAACGTGGCGGGGATCTTGAAATTCGCCAACGACCGGGATATTCTCCTGATCAACGGTTCGCCGACCGAGCAGGATGCCCTGTCCTATAAGCACATCTATAAACTGGAGAAGGACGGCGATAGCTTCACCCGGATCCGGAGGGTGATTACACAGTTTGATTAACCACCCGTAGGAAAGCCTCGGTTCCCTACTATGGGAAAGCCCCGATTCCCACCTATGGGAACCGAGGCTTTCCCTTACCTGTCAATCGAGGCTTTCCTATGGGTGGGAATACCGCTGTTCCCATACCCCTTACTAATGAATGTTAAAGTCCGGCAATCTCATCCAGCCAAAGCGTAGCCATCGCGTCGCTCGGCATTCGCCAGTCTCCGCGGGGGGAGAGGCTGATGGAACCTACTTTCGGGCCGTCCGGCAGGCAACTGCGCTTGAACTGTTGCTGGAAGAAGCGGCGGAAGAAGGTATGGAGCCATTTCTTGAGGGTGGCATCGTCGTAGGTTTCTCCGAATGCCCGCTTCGCCAAGAAATAAATCTTTGCGGGGGAGGCTCCGAAGCGTAAGAAGTGATAGAGGAAGAAATCGTGCAGCTCGTACGGGCCTACCAAATCCTCTGTCTTCTGCTTGATATTCCCATGCTCGTCGGCGGGAATCAATTCCGGGCTGATCGGAGTGTCTACTATATCTAATAACGTGGCGCGGGAAGCCTCGTCTACCTTGTTATTGGCCACCCATTCCACCAGATATTTAACCAATGTCTTGGGAATGCTACCGTTGACGCCGTACATAGACATATGGTCGCCATTGTAAGTAGCCCAGCCCAAGGCAAGCTCCGAGAGATCCCCCGTACCGATCACGAGGCCGTTCTTTTGGTTTGCTACGTCCATAAGAAGTTGGGTACGCTCGCGGGCTTGGCTGTTCTCGTACGTCACGTCATGTACATGGATGTCGTGATCGATATCCTTGAAATGTTGGACGCAAGCCTCCTTGATGGAGATCTCCCGGAGGGTCACGCCCAGGGAGCGTATCAAGTCGCAGGCATTGGTATAGGTACGATCCGTTGTTCCGAAGCCGGGCATGGTGATGCCGATGATCTTATCCCGTGGGATCTTCAAGGCATCGAAGGTCATGACGGTGACCAGTAGCGCCAAGGTGGAATCCAGTCCCCCGGAGATGCCTACGACGGCGGTTTGGGCGTGGGCATGGAGGACACGCTTGGCAAGTCCCGCTACCTGTATATGGAATATTTCCTCGCAACGTTCTTTCAGCGCATCGCCGGAGGGGGTGAAGGGATGCGGGTCGATTGCCCGGGTCAAATCCAGTGTCCGGTTGGGGAGGCTGAATGAGACTACGGTGCCGTTATCCATGTTATGGTTGAGATAACCCTGCATGAAGCTGGTGTTGATCCGTCGGTCGTTCTGTAAGTTCTGGATATCGATCTCGCTGATAACGAGTTGCTCCTCCATGGAGAAACGCTCAGATTCCCTTAGCAACGTGCCGTTCTCCGCGATGATGCCGTTTCCGGCGAATACGAGGTCGGTACTGGATTCTCCGAAACCGGCGGAAGCGTAGACGTATCCGGCGATACAACGTGCGGATTGCTGGCAGATCAAGGATCGTAAGTAAGCATGCTTACCGATCAACTCGTTGCTGGCGGATAGATTGAATATCAAGTTCGCCCCCTGCATGGCTAGCTCGGAGCTGGGAGGGATGGGAACCCAAAGATCCTCGCAGATCTCGATACCCACACGTACCTCATCGTACTCGAAGATCAGGTAGCAATCCAGCGGCACTTCCCGGTTACCGATCGTGATCATGGATTGCTGTAGGTGTGAAGAGGCCGTGAACCAACGCTCTTCTTGGAACTCCTTGTAGTTGGGCAGGTAACTTTTGGGCACTACCCCCAATATCTCGCCCCGTTGGAAAGCGACGGCGGCGTTTATCAGTTGGCTTCCGCTGACAAGCGGGCAACCTACGATCGTTAGTAAATCCAGATCGGCGGTGTTGTTCACTAAATCCAGCAAGGCTTTCTCGGCGTTTCTGAGTAAGGTCTCTTGCGAGAACAAATCCATGCAAGTATAAGACGTAACCGATAATTCGGGGAAGGCGATGATCTGGACCTCTTTTTGGGACGCTTGGCGCATCAATCCCTCAATCTGTTGAATATTATAAAAGCAGTCAGCCACTTTAACCTGTGGTACGGCTGCCGCTACTTTGACGAATCCGTAATTCATATTTGTTATTGTTTATCTGATAGATGTTCTTAATTTATCGGGGTTTTGACGACAGTCCCACAACAATACGATACGTATGGAACGTTTTCCTTCTTGGGTATATATAAGTTTATGATGTCCCTCGATCAAGGAGCGATATTCCTTGTCTCTATCGGCGAAAGTCTCTTCTATAGTACCAATAAGAGGATTGTTCTTTATCCGGATACAATTCTTCTCCAACTTATCGATAAAGTTGAGAGCAGCTTGTTTTCCAAAATGCTTTAAACAGTAGGCTATGGCTAAATCAGCTTGTCTTTTCGCACGGGGTGCCCAAATTACTTTAGCTTGTTTCTCCATGTCTCAAAGAATTGGTGCATATCATCCTCATTGATGCCTTTACCTTCTTCTAGCTCCTGTTCGGCTATATCTATTTCCCTATTGGCTTCTTTCAAACTGAATGAAATGGGAGATGCTGCATTCGCCTTGGACATAATTCGTTTCATATATTTCTCGATCTTTAGGACCGTTTCCATATCGTCTATTTTATTGAGATACCTCTCGATAAAGCTTTCTCTCCATTGTTGTAACTCTATTGTCGTCATATCAATTTCCCTCCTATATATTTATGCCCCAAAGGTATGTATTTTGTATGGGATAAAAAAGAAGGAGAGGCATACTTCGCAGCATCCTCCCCTTGTAAACACAAAACAATCAACAAAAAACTACTGTCTGAATAAGACTATCTGATGAATAAAAGCTCACGGTATTTCGGCAAGGTCCATATCTGGTCATCGACAACCAGTTCCAACTTGTCGATATGGTAACGGATGGCTTCCATCATCGGGACGATCCGGTCGTGGTAAGCGATCGCCTTCTCCCGCTCGCTCTCTATCTTGTTGGCTATCTTGCGGGCGTTGACCATCTCGTCCACTTTTTCCTTGATGAAGATCGTGCGGTTCGCTATATCCTCGATGATCTCCATGTTCTTGGAGGATAGATGGGCGGCTTTATCTGCGGGGAATAATTCACGCATCTTATATACGTTGTCGATCAAGGAAGACTGGTATTTGGTGGCCATCGGGATGATATGGTTCATTGTCAGGTCGCCTAATACACGGGCCTCGATCTGGATCTTCTTCGTGTACATCTCCCATTTGACCTCGTTGCGAGCCTCCAGCTCCTTACGGGTCATGACTCCCGTGGACTCGAACATGCGGACGCTGCTATCTTTCAAATAAGCGTCGAAGATCAAAGGCACGCTGGTCTCGCAATCCAAGCCCCGGCGTGCGGCCTCGGCCTTCCATTCCTCGCTGTAGCCATTGCCGTCGAAATGGATCGCCTTGCATTCCTTGATATCCTTGCGGATTACCTCGATGATAGCGGCGAACTTATCCTTTCCGGTGGCTATCTTAGCGTCTACCTCGGCCTTGAACTGCCTCAACTGATCCGCTACGGCGGCGTTCAATACCAGCATGGCGGCGGCGCAGTTCGCGGAGGAACCTACGGCACGGAACTCGAAACGATTACCGGTGAAGGCGAAAGGGGAGGTACGGTTACGATCCGTGTTATCGATCAATAACTCGGGGATACGGGCGATATCGAGTTTCATGCCTTGTTTTCCCGCTAGGTTGAAATCCTCCGTGTCGCTGTTCTCCAGATGCTCCAATACCTTGGATAATTGTGCTCCTAAGAAGCTGGAGATGATTGCTGGAGGAGCCTCGTTCGCTCCCAAGCGATGTGCGTTGGTTGCGCTGGAGATGCTGGCCTTCAACAATGCGTTATGGGTGTACACGGCTTTCAGTACGTTTACGATGAAGGTCACGAAGCGCAGGTTGTCTTCCGGCGTCTTACCCGGTCCCATCAAAAGGATTCCGGTATCGGTTCCCAGCGACCAGTTATTGTGCTTGCCGGAACCGTTCACGCCTTTGAACGGTTTCTCGTGCAACAGGACACGGAACCCATGTTTGCGGGAGATCTTGCGCATTAGGGCCATGATCAGTAAGTTATGGTCATTGGCGAGGTTGCATTCCTCGAAGATGGGAGCTAGCTCGAACTGGTTCGGGGCGACCTCGTTATGGCGGGTCTTTACGGGAATGCCAAGTTTCAATGCCTCAACCTCGAGGTCTTTCATGAATTCCATGACACGGGTGGGGATGGCTCCGAAGTAATGATCCTCCAACTGTTGGTTCTTCGAGCTCTCGTGCCCCATCAGAGTACGGCCGGTCATCAACAGATCGGGACGTGCGGCGTATAGGCCCTCGTCTACTAGGAAGTATTCCTGTTCCCAACCTAGGTAGGCGTATACTTTCTTCACGTCCGGGTTGAAGTAGTGGCAGACATCGACCGCCGCCTTGTTCACGGCTTCCAAGGCTTTCAGCAAGGGAGCTTTGTAGTCGAGGGACTCGCCCGTGTAAGCGATGAAGATCGTCGGGATGCACAGGGTGTCTCCTACGATAAAAGCAGGGGAGGAAGGATCCCAAGCCGAGTAGCCACGGGCCTCGAACGTATTGCGGATGCCGCCGTTCGGGAAACTGGAGGCGTCCGGCTCTTGCTGGATCAGTAGTTTGCCCTCGAATTCCTCAAGTACGCCGCCTTTGCCATCGTGCTCGATGAAAGCGTCGTGCTTCTCGGCGGTACCTTCCGTCAAGGGATGGAACCAGTGGGTGTAGTGGGTAGCGCCTTTTTCCATCGCCCATTTCTTCATGCCGGAGGCCACAGCGTTCGCTGTCTCACGGTCTAACGGACTACCGTTATCGATGGAGTCCACCAGTCTCTCGTATGCTTTCTCTGGAAGATATTTGAACATCTTCTCACGGTTGAATACCAGCTCGCCGTAATACTTGGAAGGTCTCTCGGCCATGGTCGCAATTTCTGTCGCTTTTTTCTCGAAAGCGGACTCTACTACTCTAAATCTTAACTTTGACATAATACTTGATTGTTATTGATGTTTATACTAAATACTAGTTGTTGTAAGCCGTTTCCCCATGCTCGTAGATATCGAGTCCTTCTTCCTCTATACGTGCCGGAACCCGCAGGCCATGAATGACATCCAGTCCCTTGAACACCACGAATCCCATGAAGGTCGCCCAGCAGCCTACCACCAAGGCCCCGAATATCTGGGCCAGCAGGAAGTTCGCGCTACCGCAGTAGAGCAAGCCCTCTCCGGTAGCGAACAATCCGGTGAGGATCGTACCCAAGCATCCGCAAACGCCGTGTACGGAGGAGGCGCCGACCGGATCGTCGATCTTTAATATATGATCGATAAAATCGACGGCGAAGATCATGACCGTACCGCAGATCGCTCCGATCAAGGCGGCTCCGACGGGAGATACAAGGTCGCATCCGGCGGTGATACCCACCAAGCCGGCCAGCACTCCGTTCAATGTCAGTGACAAGGAGGGTTTCTTATATTTGAACCAAGCCACGATTAGGGAGAAGAATCCGCCCGTGCAAGCGGCAAGGTTAGTCGTAAGGAATACGTGCGAGATCGCCGTGCGGTTGCCTTCTCCAGCGGCTGCCAGCTGGGAGCCCGGGTTGAATCCGAACCAACCGAACCACAGGATGAATACGCCTAGGCAAGCGATCGTGAGGTTGTGCCCCGGGATGGCCCGTGATTTCCTGTCCTTGCCGTACTTGCCGATACGAGGGCCGATAATCGCCGCCCCTACCAAGGCGACCCAACCGCCCACGGAATGCACGACGGTAGAACCCGCGAAATCGTGGAACGTAGTGCCGAAGGTATTCATCATGAACGAGCCCTCGCCGCCGTCCATCAGCCAGCCACCGCCCCAAGTCCAATGGCCGGATACCGGATAGATCAATACGCTGATCAATACGGTGTAAGCGAGGTACATGGAGAATTTGGTACGTTCCGCCATGGCTCCGGAGACGATGGTGGCCGCCGTGGCGCAAAATACGGTCTGGAAGATCAAGAATCCCTCGACCGGTAATTGCGAGTCATAAAAGCTGATATTGAAAAAGTGAGGCATTCCCATGAATCCCCCGGCCCCGAACATGATCCCGAAACCGATGGCCCAGAAGAGGATGGAGCCTAGCATGAAATCTAGTAAGTTCTTCATCAAGATGTTCGCCGTGTTCTTGGTTCGCGTGAAACCGGCCTCTACCAAGGCGAATCCCGGTTGCATAAAGAAGACTAACATGGCCGCCAGTAACATCCATACGGTGTCTAGCGATAACGCTAAATCGGTGATAGTATATGTTGTATCCATAATTCTTATCGTATTTGTTTGTTATATTGAATGGTCTGTGAAGGGTTATTTCTCTTGCTCGGCGTTGTAAAGGGCGATATCTCCCCGCTCGCCGGTACGTATGCGGATAGAGTCCTCGATGGGGATGACGAAGATACGCCCGTCGCCGATCTCGCCCGTCTGCGCCGATCTCAGGATGGCTTGTATGGTCTTCTCCACGTTCTTGTCGCGTACCACGATCGAGATCAATATACGTTCGATAGAGCTGGTATCATATACGACACCCCGGTAGATACGTCCTTGCCGGGCCTTTCCCACGCCTCTTACGTCATAGTAGGAGAACCATTCGATGTCTGCTTCCAAGAGGGCCTCTTTCACGTCCTCAAACTTGGTCTTGCGAATAATCGCTTCAATCTTTTTCATTGCCTGTAATTCTTATGGACGAATGTCTCGTCCGGATTAATACTTGGGAAAAGGGGGTATAGAGTTTGGCCCATAGTCAGGAGTGGTAGTGGTATAACATTCTATAAAATCAATAAACGGGCCTGTTCCTCTATACGCTCCTTTTGTCCTATAACTCGATAACCTAAAACGTTAATATCCTATAGGCTGATCCCGAAAACCAAGAACACGCTGTCATTCTGGGGAGCGATGATCGCCTGTGTGAAGACGGGTAGCGAGAAGCTATCAGTGATCTTGATCTCCTTGCTGGCCTTCAAGGAGATGCTGCAAACCCCGAAACCGTCGCTGTACATCCCTTTCCATGGGGAGATGCCTACGCTGGGGGTGAAATTGACACCCCATACATCCACGTCGTAGGCGGCCTCGAAGTAGGAGGAGAAGTACTGGTCGCCGCTCTCGTCCTTGTCCCCTCCGGCGAACATCGTGCTCCACGTAAGGCTAAGGGGGCATTTTTCGCCGAAGTTGTAACCTACCGTGCCCTCAAAATAATGGTTGTCCGGATAGTTCCCGTAGCGGGCGCCTTCGCCGGCCCACCAGTAATCGGTCAGCCCGATGTTGAATCCTCCGATTCCATATCCTAGCGTGAGGTCGAATTCCTTGGCGGTCGTGGAGAAGTCCGTAGATCCCCACGCCGTGAGAGAGAGACCCGCGTACGACAGTGACAGGCTAGGCTGTATGGATACGCCTGTCTGGTAGGCTCCTCTCCACACATAACTGCTGACCAAGTCGGCCGCCGGTGTGATTTCAAACTTTTTCTCATCCTGCGAGAAGACGGAAACAGACATAAGTAGGGCTGTGGCGAGCATGGACACCCACCTCGTAGTAAATGTTCTCATAATGTTTCTCTTTTTGTTTAACCTTATTGTAGAGTCTGTTATATCCTTGCCGGCAGGACTTTCAGACTTATCTTAGCCACTTCCTCAGCCTAGCCATGGCCTCTAGGGTGTCATCCCTATCGCCGAAAGCGGTGAGGCGTAGATAACCTTCACCGCTCGGTCCGAATCCCACTCCGGGGGTTCCGACTATCTTGACTTCATAAAGCAGTTTGTCAAAGAATTTCCATGAGGAGAGGCTGTCCGGGGTCTTTAGCCAGAGGTATGGGGCGTTATCGCCTCCGTACACCGTGAGACCGCAGTTTTGCAGACCCTCTTTCATGATCTTCGCGTTGGTCATATAATAATTGATAGTAGCTGTCACTTGCTGTTTCCCGGCGGTGGAATAAACCGCTTCCGCACCCCGTTGGGTTATGTAACTGGTTCCGTTGAATTTCGTGCATTGGCGACGGTTCCATAATTTGTTCAACTGTACCCGTTGCCCGTCCAGCGTGAAGGCGTTCAGCTCCTTCGGTACGACCGTGTATCCGCAACGTATCCCCGTGAACCCGGCGGTTTTAGAGAAGCTCCGGAATTCGATAGCTACCTTCTTCGCTCCTTTGATCTCGTAGATAGAGTGGGGGATATTCGGGTCCTGTATATAAGCTTCGTAAGCGGAGTCGTACATGATAAGCACGTCGTTGGCGAGGGCATAGTTTACCCATTTCTTCAATTCGTCCTTAGTCAAGGTCGTTCCGGTCGGGTTATTGGGATAGCAGAGGTAAAGGATGTCCACCCTGCGACTGGGCAGATCCGGTACGAAGTTGTTTTCCTCCGTGCAAGGGATGTATACGACATCGCTCCATTTCCCGTTTTCCAATACCCCGGTGCGTCCGCTCATTACGTTCGAGTCGATGTAGACCGGATATACGGGGTCTGTCACCCCGATACTATTGTCGTGGCGGAGCATGTCACCTATATTTCCACAATCGCTTTTCGCTCCGTCGCTGATGAATACCTCGCTCGGTTCGATAAAGACTCCCCGGCTGGCATAATCGTTCTTGATGATAGCGTCGATTAGGAAGGGATATCCCTGCTCGGGGCCATATCCGTGGAATGTATCCTTGCTCGCCATTTCTTCCACGGCTTTATGCATAGCCTCGATAACGGCGGGGGCAAGTGGTTGCGTAACGTCACCAATACCCATTCGAATGATCTTATCCTTGGGATGGGTAACCTTGAAGCTGTTTACCTTTTTCGCGATGTCGGAGAAAAGGTAATTGTTCTGTAGTTTCAGGAAATGTTCATTAATTAGTGCCATACTCAGTTCATTTGTTTTTATGTTGTTGTTTTTGTTGTTTTGTCTCGTTGCCCGTGTCAGACTTTGATGAATCCTTCGAATACGTTGACCGCTCCGCCGGTCATAAAGACCTTACCGCTCCGCTCGTCCCACTCGATGGTCAAAGGGCCTCCATCCATGATGACCTTCGTCTTTCGCTTTGTCTTCCCACGTACGACCCCGGCTACGGCGGTGGCGCAAGCTCCGGTTCCGCAGGCTTGGGTGATGCCGGAACCTCGTTCCCACACCCTCATCCGTACCTCGTCCGGTTTTAGCACCTGCACGAACTCCACGTTTGTCCGGTCCGGAAAAAGCGGGAGGCATTCCAGTAACGGGCCTACGCTTGCCAGATCGACCTGGTCCATCTCGTCCACGAAGATAACCAAGTGAGGATTTCCCATAGAGATGACGGTGCCGGTGTAAATTTCTCCTCCAGCCTCAACCTCCAAGGCGATCTCGCCTACGGCAGGCATTCCCATATCTACCGTGACCTCGGTGACCTCTTCACGCTCTATTTTCAATTGTAGCTCTTTGATACCAGATAAGGTCTCTAAGGTAACCTTGTTCTTTAGCGTTAGGCCGGCCTCATAGACATATTTGCCAATACATCTGGATGCGTTTCCGCACATCATCGCCTCGGAGCCGTCCGCATTATAGATATGCATGCTGAAATCGGCGATGTCTGAAGAACCTATCAAGACCAAACCATCAGATCCTATGCCCGTGTGCGGCTTGCTCCATGCGATAGATAATTCCTCGGGATTGTCTATCGGATAGGCCATCGTGTTTACGTAGATGTAATCATTTCCGGCACCGTGCATCTTTGTGAATCTTATTGATTTTGTCATTTTGATGATATTATTCTTTATATTATTTCTTTTTGTTTTGTTGTAATGCAAATATATAACGTTTTGATAAGCATATAACAGATGAGAGGCTCGAATGTTTTATAAATATGAGGTTTGTAATAGATTGAAGTGATAATGGGTGCTTTTAGTTATAAATAATAATGTGATATGTGTGTTTTGGTTTTATATCGTAATATGTCCTTTGTGGATATGGGTTGGTGCGACTGTAAGTAAAAAGGATATATGTCTATCTATTTGCTTAAAATAAGTCTGTTTGTCTGACGAGTCCCTTTTTCTGGGAGTATCAACTAGGGATAGATAATGGGTGAAAATACGTATTTAACCACTGATTTCTACGTAAAAGGTTATGTTTTGTCACACGAAAGGTTGCGTTGGGCGACGCAAGTAGTGGCGTTAGCCAACGCAATAGGTCGCGTAAGGCGATACATATAGTCGCGTCGGGCGATACAACCGTATGAAATGCCTCTTTTATCCGTATAAAAAACATGTTTTGACCCGTATAAATGTGAACTAGCATGAATTATTTCTCTAGAACAAAAGGTCGTATTTGGCTAATATATTACTAAACAATCATTTGCTAATATTTTTTCTCATATTTAGGGACGAGAAGTACATCAGGCCAGAAAAATCAACTCTCCGGGAGTTTGGTTTACAAATTGACAAAAAGAAAGGAGCTACTCGGTTTTGTTTCCGGATAGCTCCTTTTATCAGATTAACTAATTATCTGGATAATTTATTTTACGAACTTAACTGTTGTCTTATGAGCAGATCTCAAGAGCTTAGACTGATCGATTGAGATCATATAAATACCGTTTGGCATATTCGGAGTGCTGATGTATTGCTCATCGCTAGTGATGATACCCGTAGAGACAACTCTACCTACCATATTAACGATTACATAATTACCCTTACCATTCTTTACATAAAGACCGCTAGCGTTTGTAGATACCGTAACCTCTTGAACCTCGTCACTGATAGTCTCGTTATCGGTGATGATACCCATAGCGTCAGATGTAATATATAATGTCGCCATGCGGACATTTTCTTTAACGCCATCGCCATTAGGATCAACAGCAGGACTAAAGTCTACCGTAATCTTAGTATCATTTGTAGGAGCCGTAGCCTTGATATTCATGACTTTTTCTTTGCTGCTTCCTTTCAAGAAGTTGATATCTACGATCATCTTTGTATCTTTTAAGCTCGTAGCTTCAACTTTTGTCGTTGCGTCGATTTCCATTACACGAATAATCTCTTCTTTTTTAGCTTCGTAAATAGAATCAATTGTAATCGTGTAATTGGTTTGTGCGCTTGCTTTAAGATTACTAACGACACCATTAACAAGAGAGGACATAATAGAATTGATTGCTGTGCTCATTGTTGCTGGCATTGTAACGATCTGTTTAGACATTGGAGTCCAAGCTGTATTTACGTCAGCACGTACTGAATCTGTTGTCGTTAAAACTAGATTTGCTCCAGATACGCCAATTGTCGGAGTCAACTTCTTATATCCTTTGATTTTGCTAGATACAGCATCATATGAAGTCAAGACAATAGAATCAGCAGGCATGCCTGTTGTTGATTTCAAGTTTGCATATACGACAGCGTCACCCATTGGCAATTTTGCGTTAGGTGCTTGTAGAGGTTTACCGAATAAGCTAGCCTTGATAGTACTTTCTGTCATCAACTTTGTCATATCAAGAGATATTTGGAAGTTCGGGACTTGAGCTAACGTTGCTGCCAGACTACGTAAATTATCTTCTAAAGTAATCGTATAATCAATCGTACCAGAGCTATTTGCTGTTTCTGTTAGGCTTATCAATTTTCCATCTTTAAGCGGGAAATTAGGGATCATGCTACCCACAGTGCCTAACCAACCTAATTTCAATTCTACGGATAAGCTGTTGAAAGGAAGAATGGTTCCTTTGTTCCCAGTCTTGATTAATACCGATAATAAATTTGTGGGTTTACCCGTTTCTACGTCAACTAAAGCAGCTGCGGATACATCTATTTTTTCTGGTAAATCAATTTTTACGGATTGTCCGTTAAGTGAAACGTTGTATTCTTTATAATCACTGAATGTCAGTTTTACGTCATTAACGATCCCTGCGATTAAATCACCCATTCCCGGTGCTATCGCAGAAAAATCCATAGAACTAAGATCCAATTTTAAACTATCAGGAGTAACCGAGATTGGATTTAATTGATCTGCACGTAGGCTTGATACTTGAGGCAAAAATAAAGGGGAATTAATTATGCTTTCGATATTAGGATTTGTGAGAGACATGAAATCAACTCCACTAATTTGCTTTACTTGATCAAAAACGGCAGGAACAATAACTTTAACAACAGCAGCCTTTTCTTTATCTGTTAATTGTTTTTGTTGTTGTGCCATCACTGGGGTGGTAGCCATGAATGTAGCGGCTGCCAAACTAATGCATGTAAAGATTTTCTTCATATAAATTTGTTTTAAAGTGTTTTATGACTCTAGCAGGCAAAGTTATTATAAAAATTAAATGCACCAGCGTTTATTATTCATAAAAGTTGGTGCATTTTGCTATTAAAGAAAAGAAATATTCGTCAATAAGCGGATTCATGTACGTCTTTTATGGCCCTGCCGCTTGGCTCGTTCATGTTTTTGAAAGCTGAGTCCCAAGCTAAAGCCTCTGCGGTAGAACATGCTACGCTAGGAATGGAAGGTACGCTTCTCGCCGCGCTTTCGCTGGGGAAATGCTCTTCAAAGATGGAGCGGTAATAATACTCTTCCTTGTTTTGGGGCGGATTGATCGGGAATCGTTTGGCGGCATTCGCCATCTCTTCATCAGTGACCGACTCGGAGGTTATTTTCTTTAATGTATCGATCCAGCCATAGCCTACCCCATCCGAGAATTGCTCTTTTTGACGCCAAGCGATCTCCTTGGGCAAGCTGTCGGAAAATGCTTCTCGAAGTATCTTCTTCTCGATGGTCGTACCCGGGCACATCTTTGCCGCCGGATTCAGACGCATGGCCACATCAAGAAACTCTTTATCCAAGAACGGCACTCGTCCTTCTACGCCCCATGCGCAAAGGCTTTTGTTCGCACGCAAGCAATCATATAAATACAGTTTGCTTAATTTGCGTAAGGTCTCTTCATGGAAAGCCTGTGCGTTCGGGGCCTTATGGAAATATAAATATCCCCCGAATACCTCGTCCGCACCCTCGCCGCTTAGTACCATCTTGATACCCATGCTCCGGATCACACGGGCCAATAGATACATGGGGGTGGAGGCTCGGACGGTAGTGACATCATAGGTCTCTATATGATAAATGACATCTCGTAAAGCGTCCAATCCTTCTTGTATCGTATAATGGATCTCATGATGAACCGTGCCGATCGCATCCGCTACTTTACGGGCGGCGATCAAGTCCGGGGCATCTTTCAATCCGATGGCGAACGAGTGGAGTTGAGGCCACCAAGCGTCCGCTTTCCCATTGGTCTCGATGCGTTTCGACGCGTATTTCTTGGCGATAGCGGAGGTGATGGAGGAATCCAGACCTCCGGATAGAAGGACGCCGTAAGGGACATCGCTCATCAGTTGGCGTTTGACGGCGGCTTCCAGCGCATCGTGAAGTTGTTGTACGTCGGCCGGATTATCTTTCACGTTGGCGTAATCCATCCAGTCACGTGTGTACCATCTCGTGAGTTTACGGTCTTCGCTATAGAAATAATGACCGGGGAGGAATGGCTCGTAATGAGTGGCGAAGCCTTCAAGTCCTTTTAACTCGGAAGATACCATCAAGTGCCCCTCGTCATCGTATCCGATGTAGAGCGGGATCACGCCGATCGGGTCACGGGCGATCAAATAAACCTCTTTCTCCTCATCATAGAGAGCGAAGGCGAAAATACCGTTGAGGTCCTCGATGAAATCAATCCCTTTCTTCTTGTATAAGGCGAGGATTACCTCGCAATCGGAGCCGGTTTGGAACTCGTAATCGCCTTTTAACCGTTCTCGTAATTCTTGATGGTTGTAGATCTCTCCGTTGACGCAGAGGATGAGTTTTCCGTCGGGGCTGACCAAAGGTTGTCCTCCGGAGGCGGGGTCTACGATGGAAAGGCGCTCATGGGCCAAGATAGCGGTTTTGCCTTGGTAGATACCACTCCAGTCCGGCCCCCGGTGACGGATTCGTTTACTCATTAATAACGCTTGTTTACGCAGGGCTTGCGCTCCGTCGTGTATATTGAATATTGCTGTTATACCACACATGATCATTAAAAATTGAAAGTTGAATATTAGTTGGTTTGTAAGAAACGGTCGATGGATCGGGCGACATTACGGCCGGAGGCCATCGCTTTTACGACTAGGCTCGCTCCGCTGACAGCGTCTCCGCAGGCGAATAGGTTGCTGTTGGCGGTATATCCGGCGTTGTCTACGGCGATGTTATCGCGGTTGTCGGTAGCCAATCGCAGTTCTTTGATCAATCCTTCTTGCTCCGGATGCAGGAAGCCCATGGCGAGGAAAATCAGATCGGCCTCGATGATCTCTTTCTTGCCGGTCAGCCTCATCTGCGGACGGCCTCCGTCTGGGGAGGGAACCCATTCGACTTCTTCTACCTCAACCCCTATCAGGTTGTTTTTCTCTCCGATAAAACGGTTAGAGGTTAGGTTCCACCGGCGGATACAACCTTCCTCATGGCTGCTGCTGGTTTTCAGTACTTGGGGATACATGGGCCAAGGTGTCGCCGGATTCTGTCCGACGGGTGGCTGGGGCATGATCTCGATCTGGGTGACACAGGCCGCCCCATGACGGTTCGCTGTCCCTACACAATCGCTACCCGTATCACCTCCGCCAATCACTAAGACTTTCTTGCCTTTGCAATTGATCTGGCTTTTGGGCGGGATGGGGATGCCTTCTAAGATCCGGTTCTGCTGGCTTAATAACTCCAAGGCGAAATGTACGCCTCTTAAATGACGTCCCTCGATAGATAGATCCCGGGGAACCTCGGCGCCGATCGCTACGCAAACAGCGTCGAAATCTTTCACTACATCTTTCGCTAATATCTCTTTGCCGACCATCGTGTTTACACGGAAAAGAATCCCTTCTTGCTCCATGATACGGATACGGCGATCGATAATGTGCTTGCCTAGCTTGAAATTGGGGATGCCGAAGCGTAGCAAGCCGCCCGGTAACTCATCTTTCTCGAATACGGTGACTTCATATCCTTTCCGGTTCAATTGGTTCGCCACGGTCAATCCGGCGGGACCGCTACCGATCACGGCTACCTTTTTCCCGTTGCGTACCGGTTGGATAGGCTGTACGTATCCTTCCCGGAAAGCGGCTTCCACGATAGCCGCCTCGTTCTCACGGATCGTGACAGGTTCGTCGCAGCTAAGTTTCAGTACGCAGCTTTTCTCGCAGAGGGCGGGGCAGACACGTCCCGTGAACTCCGGGAAATCGTCGGTCTGCTCTAATACGTGATATGCCTCTTTGTAACGGCCTTTGTATAACAAATCTTGCCATTCGGGTTGCTTGTTACCCAGCGGGCAGGCCCAGTGGCAGAAGGGTACGCCACAATCCATGCAGCGGGAGGCCTGCGTACGGCGGTCGCCGCTGTTCAAGGTCTGTTCTACCTCGCTGAAATCATCTATACGTTCGTGGACGGGACGATAGCCCGCCTCTTGTCTATGTATCGTTAGAAATGCTCTTGGGTTTCCCATAGTTCTCTTGTTTTTGTGTAAATATTTAGTAGTCTTTCTGCATCTCCGCGATCTTGCGTTGGAGTTTGCGCATCTGTTCCTCTTGGAGTACTTTCTTGTATTCGATCGGGACGATCTGGATGAACTCATCCACGTACTTGTTCCAGTTATCGAGCATTAATCCGGCCAGATGGCTACCGGTATGATGATAATGCTTGCGGATCAATTCATGAAGTTCCTTCCGTGAGGTGCTATCCTCGATCAAGGAAAGCTCTACCATTTCCATGTTGCAATAATAATCGAAATCACCATTCTTGTTCCATACGTAAGCGACACCGCCACTCATTCCGGCGGCGAAGTTCCGGCCTGTATTGCCTAAGACGACAACCCGGCCTCCGGTCATATACTCACAGCAATGGTCGCCTACACCTTCCACGACAGCGATCGCCCCGGAGTTTCGCACGCAGAAACGCTCTCCGACCCGGCCGTTGATATAAACCTCACCGCTGGTAGCCCCATATAATAAGGTATTACCGGCTATCGTATTGTCTTCCGCTATAAAGGTGGAGCGTACCGGAGGCATTAAACTGATGTGTCCGCCACTCAATCCTTTTCCGAGATAGTCGTTCGCCTCGCCTTCCAACCGGAAATGTACGCCGTGAGCCAGAAAGGCTCCGAAGCTCTGGCCCGCCGCCCCCTTGAACTTGATATGCAGGGTGTTCTCCGGTAACCCGATGTTCCCGTACCGCTTGGCGATCTCGCCGGAAAGCATGGCTCCTACGGAACGATCGGTGTTGGCTATCGCGTAATCCAACGATACTTCCTGTCCGGATTCGATGGCGGCCTTTGCGTGACGGATTATATCCACATCTTTCACGTTGTCGATCGCGTGGAGTTGACGGGTGACATGATGGATGGCCTGCGTGGCGGCTTGTTCCGGTAGATGGATCAAGCGGCTGAGATCCAATAGATCATGTTTCTCGATATGATCGGAAGGTTTACGCATGAGTAAGTCCGTACGGCCAATGATATCGTCTAGTTTCGTATAGCCTAGCTCTGCCAGATATTCCCGAACTTCACGGGCGAGGAAGGTGAAGAAATTCACCAAATATTCGTGTCGGCCATGAAAGCGTTTACGTAATTCCTCATCTTGGGTAGCGACACCTACCGGACACGTGTTCATATGGCATTTACGCATCATCACACAGCCTAAGACGATCAAGGCGGAGGTGGCGAATCCAAACTCCTCGGCACCCAGCATCGCCATCAATACGATATCCCGTCCGGTTTTCAATTGTCCGTCTGTTTGCAAGCGGACTTGTCCCCGGAGGCCGTTCATCACGAGCGTCTGTTGAGTCTCGGATAGTCCTAGCTCGGGTGGGATTCCGGCGTAACGGATAGAGCTTATCGGGGAAGCCCCCGTTCCTCCTTCCGCCCCGGAGATCACGATCCGGTCCGCTTTTGCCTTGGCTACACCGGCGGCGATGGTTCCCACGCCACTCTCGGATACGAGTTTCACGCTGATCTCGGCTTGAGGGTTCACGTTCTTCAGATCGAAGATCAATTGCGCCAAGTCCTCGATCGAGTAAATATCGTGGTGAGGTGGGGGAGAGATCAGAGAGATACCCGGGATCGAGTGACGGGTTCTCGCTATGATATCGTTCACCTTATAGCCGGGAAGCTGTCCTCCTTCGCCCGGTTTCGCTCCTTGGGCGACCTTGATCTGGATCTCGTCGGCGTTTACCAGATATTCCGTGGTCACGCCGAAGCGTCCGGAGGCTACTTGCTTGATGGCGGAGCGGAGCGATAACCCGTCCTCACGGGAGATGAAACGGGCCGAGTCCTCACCACCCTCGCCCGTGTTACTGCGTCCGTGTATCTTGTTCATGGCTATAGCTATCGTCTCGTGCGCTTCCCGGCTGATAGAGCCGAAGCTCATCGCTCCCGTGACAAAGCGGCGCATGATCGTTTCTTCCGGCTCTACCTGCTCCAAGGGGATCGGGGTGCGTTGTTTGAAGGTCAGGAAATCACGCAAGAATATGGGGCTTTCCTTCTCATCAACCACATGGGAATATTCCTTGAATTTCTTGTAGCTCCCCAAGCGGGTAGCCAGTTGAAGCATGGAAATGGTATCCGGGTTCCAAGCGTGTTTCTCGCCATCCTTGCGGAAGGAATAAATGCCTTTATGTTCCAATAAAGAATCCGTGGGGTGGGAGAATGCGTCATTGTGCATGGCGATCGCATCTGCCGCTATCTCTTCCAAGCGGATACCACCGATGTTGCTGGTGGTTCCCCCGAAGTAAGTATCTGCCAGATCCCGGCTTAGGCCGATCGCCTCGAAAAGCTTTGCTCCCCGGTAACTGCGGATCGTGCTGATCCCCATCTTGCTCATAACCTTGAATAAACCCTTGCAAATGGCTTTTACGTAATTCTTCTCGGCAGTCTCGTAATTCAATTGTATCTCTTGCCTGTCTACTAGATCATCCAAGATAGCGAAAGCCATATAAGGGTTGATGGCACTGGCTCCGTAGCCTAGTAAGAGGGCGGCGTGCATTACCTCACGCATCTCGCCGGTTTCCACTACCAGCGCTGTTTGCACCCTTTTCTGCACGGAGATCAGATGGTGATGCACGGCGCTTACCGCTAACAGGGAGGGGATCACCGCTTTTTTCTCATCTACGTTCCTGTCGCTTAAAATGATGTAGTTAACGCCGTCGGTGACGGATTGCTCCGCTTGTTTACATAATTCGTCCAAGGCGGCTTTCAGTCCTGCGCATCCTTTCTCTGCGTCAAACAAAGTGGGAAGCTTGACACTTTTAAAGCCCTTATACCGGATGTTACACAGGAGATCCAATTGCGTATTGGTCAAGATCGGATGGTTCAGCCGAACCATTTTACAGTGGCTCTCGGTTGGAACTAAGATATTGCTTCCCACGGCCCCGATATACTCGGTCAGGCTCATGACGAGTTCCTCGCGGATCGGGTCGATCGGCGGGTTGGTTACTTGGGCGAATTGTTGGCGGAAATAATTATAGAGGATTTGCGGACGGGCGGATAATATGGCCAGTGGCGTATCGTTGCCCATGGAGCCGACCGGTTCCGCCCCTCCCGTGCACATCGGTATGATGATACGTTCGATATCCTCACGGCTGTATCCGAACGTACGCAGTAGCTTGTCGTATCCCTCTACCTTATGAGGGATCTTACGGCCGGATTTCAACTCGTCTAATTCCACCCGATTTTTCTCCAGCCAAGTACGGTAGGGCTGGGCGTTCGCCAGTTGTTCCTTTAGCTCGCTATCGTAATAAATCTCGCCTTTCTCGGTATCGATGAGTAAGATCTTTCCGGGTTGCAGACGGCCTTTTTCCTTGATCTCGTTAGGCTCGAAATCCATGACGCCGACTTCGGAGGCCACGACCATCATGTCATGTTTCGTGATCAGGTAGCGGGCGGGGCGGAGGCCGTTACGGTCTAGCATGCCTCCGGCGTAGCGTCCGTCGCTAAAGAGTAGAGCAGCAGGCCCGTCCCACGGTTCCATCAAGATGGAGTGATATTCGTAGAAAGCCTTTAGGTCTTCGGAGATCGGGTTCTTCTCGTTGAAACTCTCCGGTACCAGCATCGCCATGGCATGCGGCAGGCTCATCCCGGAGGCCACGAAGAATTCCAATACGTTATCCAGTGAGGCACTGTCACTCATGCCCGGCTGGATGATCGGGCGTATATCGTTGATATCCGGGATTCTGGGGGAGGATAGTACGCTCTCCCGGGCCTCCATCCATCCCCGGTTGCCTCGTATCGTGTTGATTTCCCCGTTATGTGCCAGTAGGCGGAAAGGTTGCGCCAGACTCCAAGTAGGGAAGGTGTTGGTGCTGAAACGTGAGTGTACCAAGGCCAGTCCGCTAGTGAAATAAGGTTGCGTCAGGTCCGGAAAGTAATGGCGTAGCTGCATGGATTCCAGCATGCCTTTGTAAACGATGTTTTTGGTGGAAAGAGACGCTATATAGAAATCATCCTTGGCCGGAAGGTCGGTGGCCGATACCCTTTTCTCGACCCGCTTACGTATGAGGTATAGCTTTAGTTCCAGCTCTTGCTGATCGTTGCAGCCGATGATGAATATCTGCTTGATATCTGGTTCGGTCGCTTGTGCGTCCTTTCCTAAGATTTCCGTATGAACGGGAACTTTGCGTAAGTGCATCAAGGTTAATCCCTCTTTCTCGATCTCCTCGATGAGGATACTGAGGATGCTTGCTTGCTGTTCCTCGTCTTTGGGGAGAAAGATTAGTCCGGTGCCATATTTGCCTTTCTCTGGAACCGGAATTCCTTGCAGGAGGATGAACTCATGCGGGATCTGTAATAAGATTCCCGCTCCGTCACCCGTTTTGTTATCGGCTCCCTCAGCGCCTCGATGCCTCATGTTCTCTAGTACCTTAAGGGCTGATTCGATGATGTCGTGCGATTTCTCGCCGTGGATATTTACTAACATTCCTACTCCACAAGCGTCATGTTCATAAGACGGGTCGTATAATCCTTGTCTGCTATTAAAATGATTTCTGTTTGTTTTCATTTGTTGACCTTATGTTTGCGTATAAATGATTATTGCGTCAATTTGTTTCGCAAATATAGGTATTAATGGCATAATGTGATTGCTTGTAGGAGCGAAAGAACGGAGAAAAGATAAGAATATCTTATCTAATGTTTCTGTTTGTAAGTATTTATTGGGTTTATTCTTTTTATTTGAAAGATATTTGGCTGGTTAGTTTTCTAAATGAAAGACAAACTAAAAAAGAAGCACCGTCACGTTTTGCGACAGTGCTTCTTTTTCTCCGGAAGCGCTGTCATGGATTGCGACGGTGCTTCTTTTTTTCCGGAAGCGCTGTCACGGATTGCGACGGTGCTTCTTTTTTTCCGGAAGCGCTGTCACGGATTGTGATGTCGCTTCCTATCTGTTTTATCTATCGGGATATTCTCGGATGAAATAGCGGGATAGGAATTTCCAATTATCTTGTATGATCGCCTTGCCACGTTCCGGGCTGGTAAGGCTTTTCGTTTGTGCGTCGGCCAACATGCCTCGGTCTACCAGCTCTTTCAGGAAGTAAACGCCGCAATGTTTCACGATGAAGAAAGAGAGCGCTTGCTTGGCGGCACGGTTGGCGTCGTAGAAGGGATTGTTCTCATCCTTGATCAGCTCCACGTCACGGGTAATGACTTGGGCGCCTTCCTCGGGCGTGGCGTAGATCGCCAGTTTCTTGCTTTGCCAGTCTTCGGGAAGATGGAAGTTCTCGGCGGGGATAAGGCCGGAAGTCTCCGTGATAAATGTTTGTGCGTCTTCGGTCTTGTCGAAATAGAGAAGCAGTTTGTCACCTGCGGCTTTGCGGAAAGTCTCGTATTGTTGGCGGTTTTCCTCCAGCATATCGTCGGGCAGGGTGGCTACAGACTCGTCGGCGGTGTTCTGAAATACCGCATGGTCGGGATGCTCGGCGGGCAATATCTTTGCCAGCCATTGCGGGGAGGTCAGACCTAGCAAGGAGGTCTTGCTGGTGTAGGCCATCATGCCGTGGCTGTTGACGAGCAGGTTGTTAAGCTGCTCTTGGTTGAGGTCGGGCTGCTCCTTCCAGCGGTCGTGGGCGAAGTCGCTCAGTTCCCGGGCCGACTCAGGCAGGATATAGGATTCGTAATGGAACCATTGCAATAGACGGTCGTAATCCTCTTGCCGCTCGTAGCGGGTATCAAGGGCGAAAAGCTTGGCCATGCGGGTATTCTCCGGCGCCGTGGTCCACTCTTTGCAGAACAGGTCGTAGATAAGCATGCCGGTGGATTCGTTGGCAGGGTTGTCCGGACTGACGAAAGTGCCTTTACGATAGCCGTGATACTGCTGGGTATAATGCCAAAGGAGGAAACGCACGTCCTCAAGGTTCACCTCATCGTCATAATAATGATCGTCCGGAGTGTAGAAGGGGAGGTATTTGCCGTATAGCTCCTTATGGGTAAGGATGAAGGCACGCCAAATCCCCATGCCGGAGATCACGTCCTCGAAGTAGGCGGCCATGCGGATACAGATCTGTTTTGTTTCCTCGCCCTCGAAGGAGTTTACCAACTCGGTTTTCTCCATGATATCGTAGATACGGTTCGCTATTCCGGTATAATAGGAATCCACGGGAGTGCTTTGTTTATAGGGATGCAACTGCAACCAGTCTTTCGGAAAAATTTTAATGTTCTTCATGTTATTAAATGTCTTTATGCATTCAGGAGTGCAAATGTAGTAAAAATACGTTAGCTATGTCAAACGATAAGGAAAAGTTGCGGTCTTAAAAATGTAACATTTGTTGTCTTTATTGTTATCGGATCTAAACATCTTTGAAATACCGCCCCCGTACTTTCGCGTCGAAATCAAAGATGAAATAATAAGTAGTAAGATAATGGGAAAGAGTTTAAGGGGCAAAAGATTGAAAAGGTTAGGGCTTTTCTGGATGGGAGTTTTCCTGTCATTCTCTCTATGGGCACAAACAGGGGTTATCTGCGGGACGGTTACGGACGCAAAGATGAAAGAACCGTTGATCGGCGCCTCGGTCGTGATCGAGGGGACTACGGTTGGCGCTATCACGGATATAGACGGTAATTTCCGTATCGAGAACGTGAGACCAGGTACTTATACGGTAGCCGCCTCTTACGTGTCGTACCAAACGCAAACGGTAAAGGATGTTCCGGTAGTCGCACGCCAAGAGGCGGTGTTGAATATCGAGCTTTCCGACGCTAACCTCCAATTACAGAATGTGGTCGTAGTGGCCCAACGGAAATTGGGAACCGAGATGGCCGTATTAAATACCGTACGCAAGAGCCTTCCGGTCGTGAATGGTATCTCCGCCCAGCAAATCAGTAAAACACAGGATAGCGATGCCGCCGAGGTACTACGCCGTATCCCGGGAATCACCATCGTGGACGATCGTTTTATCGTGGTCCGGGGTCTGGCGCAACGTTATAATAATGTATGGCTGAACAATGCCACGACCCCTTCCAGCGAGACGGACAGCCGTGCCTTCTCGTTCGATGTGCTTCCCTCTTCCTTGATCGATAACATGATGATCTACAAGAGCCCTTCGGCCGAGCTTCCGGCGGATTTCTCCGGCGGTTTCGTGCGGGTGATGACCAAGAATATCCCGGACGGGAACACCTTCAACGTATCCTACCAAATGGGCTTCAACACGAACGCCACCTTCCGTAACTTCCAGCTGACGGACGGCACGGCAAAGGATTACCTTGGATTCGGAGCGGGCGTGAGAAACCTGCCTTCCTCTTTCCCCGCTCACCTAGGAGAACACTCCACGGATGAGGCGGCTGCCTTTACCCGCCAAATCAACCAACGTTGGGGGATCAACAAGTTCACCGCCATCCCCGATCAGAAGATATCCCTTACCTCGCACCGCTCTTATGATGTGGGCGGCTGGAAGATCGGAAATATCACGAACTTGAACTGGAGTACCGAGTACGATTACTCGGAGACGGTGAATAACAACTACATCGCCTACGACGTGAAGAACGACGTATCCCGTCCCCGCTTTGAGTACAACGATATCCGCTATAAGAATACCTCCAAGCTAGGGGCCCTCTTTAACTGGTCATTCCAACGGGATGGCAGCAAATATGAGCTTCGCAACTTTTTTAGCCAGCGTGGCGTCTCCGCCCTGACACAAAGGGAAGGAATGAACTATTATTCCGACAAGAATATCCGTAAGTGGGAATCCCTCTATACCGGGCGTACCACTTACTCTGGGCAGATCAGCGGTGTGCATACCTTGCGAGAGAATGTCAACAAGGTGGATTGGACGGCGGGCTATGCCTTTGCCTCCTACCGTGAGCCGGATCGTAAGATCGTGAACTCCATCCTTGACGAGAACCGTGCGGAACAGCCGAACTACTATGTCTCTGACCCGATGCGTTATTACCAAGAATTGAAGGATCATAGCGCCTCTATAGTCGCCAACTACGAACATAAATTCACCGTATCCGATAGGTTCGCTCCTGTTCTCAATGGAGGTGTCTACGGTGAATATAAGAGCCGTACCTTCGCTGCCCGTCGCTTTGGCTACAACCTGTTGGGTAGCGGCTACGACCGGTATGCGGACTGGGATTATACGGAGTTGTTCGGCGACGAAAATATCTCGGCGGATAAGATATGGATGCGTGAGACAACTACGAACAGTGACTCTTATACTTCCGAGAACATGTTGGGAGCCGCCTATGTCTCCGCTAAACTGAATTATGGGGAGGTGTTGAACGCTAATATCGGTGTTCGTATGGAATACTACCAATTGAAGATGGACGGATATAGCTCGGACGGTACGACCCCGGTACACTTGGATAATAAGACGACGGATTTTTTCCCTTCAGTTAATGTTGCCTACAACCTCTCACAAAAACATTTGGTCCGCGCCGCTTACGGTCGCTCGGTCAACCGTCCGGAGTTCCGAGAGGTAGTGCCTTATGTGTACTTCAACTTCGAGCGAGACGCAAACATCGTGGGAAATACGGAGCTGAAGAATGCCTATGCTGACAATATCGATCTTCGTTATGAGTTCTATCCAGCCGCGGGCGAAATGATCACGATCGGCGGTTTCTACAAGCACTTCAAGGATCCTATCGAGGAGACGTACAACGAGGCTGGTTCCGGCCTGCAATATACCTATCATAACGCGAAGAACGCCGAGACCTTCGGCGTAGAGTTGGACGTTAAAAAGAACCTCGACTTTATAGGGCTGCGAGGCTTGAGCTTTGTGTGCAACGCCGCGTATATCTATAGCCGTGTCCGTTTTGAGGAAGGGGCACCGGAGCGGGATCGCCCTTTGGCAGGGCAATCTCCCTACTTGGTTAATGCCGGCTTTTTCTACCAGTACGATGACAAGGGGATTTCCGCCTCCCTGCTCTATAACCGGATCGGGAAGCGTATTGAGTCGGTCGGTGTCCCGATGCAGAACCAGAACGAGGATATCCCTGATATATATGAGATGCCCCGCAACTCGTTGGACCTTACTTTCTCGAAGAAGATTAGCAAGATTGTCGAGATCAAGGCGGGAATTCAGGATATGTTGAACTCCAAGGTCGAGTACAAGCAGTTCGTGAAACTGACGGACAACAAGGGCGGCAAGAGTGAGCGTGAACAACTGATCCGCAGCTATCGCCCGGGAGTGGATATCAATATCGGTGTTTCTCTTAAGTTTTGATGTTTAATTGAATATATATCTATTACAAACAAAATGTTTTTATTATGAACAGATTTCTCTTAAAAGGTTTGGCCTCTGTGTTAACGATGGCCGTTATGTTTGGGACTGTATCGTGTAGTGATGACGATGATAAACCTGATGGCTCCGTAGCTGTATCGGCTGTGGCAGTCAGTCCTACTACCGTTACTATCAAGGTGGGCGAATCCACTACCTTGTCTGCGGCTATTACTCCAAGTGATGCTACGGATAAAACGGTTACATGGAGTACTTCCGATGAAAAGGTCGCGACGGTCAATGCCGGTAAGGTAACAGCTGTGGCCGAAGGTTCCGCTACGATTACTGTAACTACGAAGGATGGCGGTAAAACGGCTACTTGTACCGTGACTGTCTCTAATGATGCTTCGTCTTCCAAGGAGGTGATATTGGAAGGAAATATCACGACTGATTTTACGATCAACGCTGCCGACAAGAACTTCATGAAAGGCTTCGTATACGTGAAATCAGGCGCTACATTGACTATTGAGGCTGGTTCTGTTATCAAAGGTGTGTCCGTTAGTCCGGGCGAGAAAGCCGCTTCCTTGATTATCGAGCCGGGCGCAAAGATCATCGCCGAAGGTACTGTTGACAAACCGATCGTCTTTACATCCGATAAAGAGCCGGGTAAACGTTTGACAGGTGACTGGGGCGGTCTGATTATTTGTGGTAACGCTCGTGTGAATCGTACCAATCAACCAACTATCGAAGGAGGACCTGGTACATTATATGGAAATACGACCTCCGATGAGTTTAATACGGAAAGTTCCGGTAAATTGAAATACGTTCGTATCGAGTTCGCCGGTTATCCTTTGGAGCCAGACAAGGAAATCAATGGCTTAACCTTCGGCGGCGTTGGTAGCGGCACGGAAGTCGAGTTCATTCAGGTTTCATATTCGAACGATGATTCTTACGAATGGTTCGGTGGAACGGTAAATGCCAAACACTTGATCGCTTACAAAGGCTGGGATGATGATTTCGATACAGACTTCGGTTATACGGGTAAACTGCAATTCTTGTTGAGCGTACGTGATAAGAATATCGCTGATACTTCAGACTCCAACGGTTTTGAATCTGATAACGACGGTGACGGTTCTTCCAACACTCCGCTTACCAAGCCGGTCTTCTCCAACGTAACCTTGATAGGTCCTTTCTATGGCAAGGTATCCGATAAGACACAGGCTGAGGTGGAAGCCAAGACAGCCGACGCTGCTAACGGTGCCAAGGGTGGTAAATTCCAGGCAGCCATGCACCTGCGTCGTAACACCAGCTTGAATGTTTACAACTCCGTATTCACCGGCTGGCCTTACGGACTTCGTGCTACTGATAAGAAAGGTACGGCAAACGATGGCATTGCCATCAAGAATGTGATCTTTGCTGGTATGTGGAAAAACTTCTATGAGGATGATAAGGTAAGTGAGAACTTCTTCAATCTAGCCGGTAGCAACAGGACTCTGGCAACGACCAACGAGATTATCTCTAAAGATGGTGATTACTCTTCTGTCGTAGCTTCAGCTGTGCAAGGCGCTGAATTTGTCGATGAAGTATTGAACAACAGCTTCTTCGAGAAAGTAACTTACAAAGGTGCTTTCGACGGAAAGAATGACTGGACTGCTGGTTGGGCTAATTGGGATCCTCAAAATACCGAATATTAATCAAGCTTGGCATTGAATAGGTTGTGAATTTGTTTAAGGCACTGAGGCATCCGGAAAGATCCCTCGGTGTCTTTTTATGTATAATTTAGATAAGAATGTATCATGAATAAAAAGCTATTGTTACTTTCCGCTTTTCTGGCGGGAGCCTCCTTGACCGTGCAGGCGCAAGACTTGGTATTGAGCGAGGGGCAGTACTATACCGATGAGACACAAACCATCCCGTATACGGGCCGCTATACGGAATTCTATGAGGATGGCATGCTCAAGATGGAGCTGTACCTGAAGGACGGCCGTCCCGAGGGAACCTATGTGATCTATTATCCGGATGGCAAGATCGCCGAGGTGCGTTCCTACTATCACGGGATCTTCCATGGTGAATGGCGCACGTATAGCGATAACGGCCAGCTGATCGGCCTGGCTTCTTATAAGGAAGGGCAAAAGGACGGCCCTTGGCGTATCTGGAGTGATAAGGGAAATTTGTTGTATGAGATGTTCTATACGGCAGGGAAGAAATCTGGTGTCTGGCGTAGCTGGGATGAGGAGGGGAATCTGCTTTCCGAGGAGAATCAATAGGAATAATTGCCGTTTACATACCGTTGTAATGCCATTTACCTCTAATGGTAAATGTTTTTTCCTCTAGAGGTAAATGTCGTTACATCAGTATGTAAACAGTTTTACCTCTAGGTGAAAATACTTTTACTTCTTGATGAAAATATTGGTAAATGTAATTGAATGGAAATCAGTATGCTTACTCCTCTTCCTCTTCTCCAAAGTCGAACTCGAAATCGAATCCGTCATCCATGAATTCCGGCTCAGTGAATTGCTCCAGTTCACGACGGTCTTTCTTGGTAGGACGTCCGAGACCTTTCGCACGGTTCACGAAACCGGAGATACGGTTCATCTCCAGAATCTCATACTGATCCGGGGTTGTCACGTTCTCCAAGTAATTCGGGACGAGCTTCGCGCCCACACGATTCTCGATCAATCCGATTACCTTAAAAGAGAAGGTGATCGGCGGTTTACGCACTTGGATGACATCGCCAACCTTGATCATGCGGGAAGGTTTGATCGTTACTCCACCTATCATGATACGCCCTTTCTTGCAAGCTTCCGCGGCTATCGTGCGGGTCTTAAAGATACGGGTCGCCCACATCCATTTATCGATACGTACCTCGTTCATATCTGTATTCTCAGTCTCTTTTTATTTATTATTAAATTGATTCATCGTAATTTGGATGCCGGCGAGGCAGAAGCTCTTGATGATCTCTGTCGCACGATCCAATATCTCTGGCATCAATTGCAATTCCTCCGGGGGAAATTTCCCTAGCACGTAATCGATCTGTCCGCCCCGTGGAAAATCGCTGCCTATGCCGAAACGAAGACGGGAATATTCCTGCGTATTCAATAACTGGGCGATATTCTTCAACCCGTTATGCCCGGCGTCGCTACCCTTTGGTTTCAGACGTAAGGTTCCGAATGGCAATGCCAGATCATCTACGACAATCAATAGATTTTCCACGGGAATGTTCTCTTTTTGTAACCAGTACCGAACGGCGTTGCCGCTGAGGTTCATAAAAGTATTCGGCTTTAGCACGATCAAGTCACAGTTTTTCACTCGTATGCGTGCGATTGCCCCGTATCGCTCCTCAGTGAAATTGCCTCCTACGCTCTCTACCAGATGGTTGACAACCCGGAAACCTATATTATGGCGGGTTCCCCAATATTCGGAACCGATATTACCAAGTCCTGTTATCAAATATTTCATTATCCTCGAATCTATAAAAGAAAGGGGAAGAACATTCTATGAATATCCTCCCCTTCATGTATTGTAATAATGTTTTTACCTCAGATTATCCTTTAGCCTGAGCACCACGAGCGGCACGAGTCAATTGAACGGCGCAAACAACAGCGTTTTTAGCGTTCATCAATTCAAGACCTTCGAAGTGCAAAGCACCTACCTGCATAGTCTTACCTAAGCCAAGGTGATCCACATTAATCGTCAACTTTTCAGGGATTTGATCGTATATAGCTTTCACTTTCAGTTTTCTCATTTGAAGAGACAACTTACCACCGGCTTTAACACCTTCTGCGTGACCTTCCAAAACAACCGGAACTTCCATTACTACGGCTTTGTCCTTAGATACTTCCAAGAAGTCCATGTGAAGGATTTCGTCAGTTACAGGTTGAAACTGTATGTCCTTAACGATTGCCATCGTCTTGTTACCGTCAATGCTTAACTCAATAACGAAAATCTCCGGAGTGTAAACCAACTTACGAACGGCTTCTTTTGTAACCGTGAAGTGAGTTACTTTTTCGCCACCGTATAATACAGCGGGAATTTCATTGTTCTTACGCATTGCCTTCAAGGCTCTTTTCTGATCAGCGGAACGAGCGACGATCTCTCTTCCTTTTCCTTCTAACTCAAAAGTCTTCATTTTCTTTAATTTTTGTGTTACTCAAAATTAGTTATTTTGCTTCCTAATTTCCCATCACACGGTACGGGGCTAAAAAGCGGTGCAAAGATACGATTTTTGTTTGATGTGACAAATATTTCGCATGTTATTTGTCGGATTATCGATCTAGCTTCACTAATTTCGTGGTTCGCATGATCCAACGGACAAGGCCGTGGGGGAGGAGCATTACGAGGGGTGTGCATATTTTGTTGAAGAGGCCCGGTAATAGGGAAGCCCGGTGGTGAAACAAGGCATTAATCCCTTTTTTAGCCAGTTTTTCCGGACGCATCATGATACCTAGGCGGATCGCTAAGGTCTTTAAGTTGTCGCTTAGGTTATATAAATTCGTGGCGACGGCGCCGGGACAAAGTACGGTTACGCTTACTCCATAATCCAGTAACTCCGAACGCAAGCCTCGGGAGAAACTTTTCAAGTATCGCTTGGTGGAAGCGTACAGCGTAATTCCCGGATAAGGTAGCCAACAAGATAGGGATGACATATTGAGGATATATCCATGACGCCGTTTCTTCATCTCTTGCCCGAAATAATAACAAAGCTGGGTAGGAGTGGTCACGTGGAGGTAGAGCATTTTCTCGACGATGTTGGCCTTAGCTTGTAAGGTCTCGCAGAAAAAAAACATACCGGCGTTATTGACCAATACCTCTATTGGGATGTTTTTCTCTTGGCAAGTATCATATAGCTCCTTGGCCGCCCCGGGGATCGCCAAATCACGATAAAGCGGCAAAACTTCTATACCATATTTCTCGGAGAGAAACTCACCTTTCTCCCGGATCGCCTGCTCCTCATTGCTGACGATCACTAACTGATAGCCTCGTGAGGCTAGTTCCTCGGCATAGGCGAGACCTATTCCGGAGCTGGCCCCCGTGACTAAAGCCCATTTCTTTTCCATTATTTATATTCAAGCCTTTTGATTTCACGTACGATACATTCCGGAAGACCTTTCACGTTCTTATGACAGACCATATCCTCACTATACATACGGGCGATACAATAGTTGCTATGCCCACAATCGCAACGAGCGTGCTCGTCTTCTTTCATACGGTTGACGAAGCCCGGCTCGTTCACCAAGGCACGTGCCATGGCCACAAACTCGAACCCGTCGTTCAGTACCTCCTCGATCTTGTCTCTGGAGACCAATCCTCCTACGTAAATAAGAGGTAAATGTAAGGCTTTGCGGAATTTCAACGCATCTTCAAGGAAGTAAGCCTCCTTAAACGGTTCCGAGGGAATCATATATTTACCTACCATGCGGATTCCAATCGGTAGATAGCCGCGAGGCATATAATACGCCATCGTACGGATCGGCATTTCTCCCCGCATTACATACATGGGGGCACGGCTCACGAATCCGCCGCTTAGTACTAAGGCATGCGCTCCGCATTGGTCTTGGAGTGTACGGGCTACTTCTAGGCATTCGTCTATTTCAAGTCCTCCCTTGAACCCGTCCCGCATATTGGTCTTTACGGTTACGGCCATGTCGGAACCTGCTGCTTTCATCACCTCTTCCATACACATTCTCATGAAGCGCATACGGTTCTCAAGGCTTCCTCCATATTCGTCTTTCCGGTGGTTGGTATACGGGGAAAGGAATTGGCTGATCAGATAACCATGCCCGGCATGGATCTCGACAGCGTCCATACCTGCCTCACGTGCCAATCGTACGGCCTCACCGTAGGCACGAGCCATGGAAGCGATCTCGGATTGTCTCATACCTCGTACGATCGTGGGAGAGTAGAGGTTGAAACCGCTGGACGCTGAAATAGGCGTGCATCCGCAAATCCGCTTATGCGACATATTACCACAATGGCCTAACTGGATGGAAGCGGCGGCTCCCTCTTTATGGATAGCGTCGGTGAGCTTGCGGAGGCCGGGAATAATATCCGGACGCATCCACAGCTGACGCTCGAACGACAAGCCGCTTTGCGTCACGGCGGCATAAGCTATGTTCGTCATGCCGATCCCTCCGGCGGCTACGGATGTGTGATAGTTGAATAACTGCTCCGAGGGAGCGTTTCCCGGGCACATACTCTCGAATGCGGCGGCCCGGATCGTGCGGTTCCTAAGTGTTAGCGGACCGATCTTACCGGGTGTAAACAGGATTGATTTGTCCATATCAATAGATTAATATAGTTGTTTCGAAAAATTAAGTTAGATGGTTTTCTCTATATTCCAGACGAAGGCCCGAAGCCCTTGCGCTTCCGTTTCCTTGTCTAAGTTGTGTAGGATTTCCAGAAAATGATCGACCTTCTCGTCTTCTACCATCGTAAGGATAGCTGAATTCAAGGTAGGCCAAGCGTGATTGCCGTAATGTGGCTCGCCTGTTTTACTTCCCCGTCCTTGCACGACATCCCAATAGGTAAAACCTTTAAGGTTATTACGGTCCATGATACTGACGATAGCTTCGTAATACGCTTGATTGAAAGATATAAATATCGCTTTCATATAGTTGTTTTTTATGAGATCGCATATCCGTAGGGAAGCTTTTCTTACGATGGGCATTCAAGCCTGCTTATTATGGGCATCGTAAGCACCTTACAATGGGCATTGTTATGACCTAACAATGCCCATCGAGGTTTGCTTGGCCTCGGCTTCCCTATGGTACGCAAAGATAATTAATTATTTCGTAATGCCTTCCTTATTTTGCGGCGTCTTCGTTTTACGCCGTTGGCAGCGAATACGGCATAGACCGTCGGAACAATAATCAAGGTAATCAAGGTGGATACGGAAAGACCCCAAGCCACAGTCATACCCATCGAGCGCCACATCTCGGAACCCTCGCCGGTTCCCACCGCCATCGGGATCATACCCAAAACGGTCGTCAACGTTGTCATCAATACCGGACGGAGACGGGATTTTCCGGCAGTCACTACCGACGTGATAATACCCATGCCACGCTCCCGGCATAAGATCGTATAGTCGATCAGCACGATACCGTTCTTAACCACGATACCCATCAACATGATCACGCCGATCAAAGCCATAACGCCCAATGGTGTCTGCGTGACCGCCAATCCCAATACGATACCTGTAAAGGCGAACGGGATAGAGAACATGATCACGAACGGGTCTACCAACGACTCGAACTGGGCAGCCATCACGATGAATACCAAGATGATGATCAATACCATTAAGATACCCAAATCGGTAAATGTATCCTGCTGATCTTCGAATGTTCCACCCAACTGCCAACTTACGTCGGATGGGATATCCATTTGTTTCAACTCGTTCCGGGCGGCGGCAACCAAGTCGCTCAATGCCGCTCCCTTACCCGCTACGGCAGATACGGTGATCACACGCTCACGGTCTTTACGCTCGATGGTCGGGGGAGTCATACGTTCCACTACCTTGCCTAAATCACGGATGCGGATGCCTTTGCCTTCATTGTTATAGATCAAAATATTCTCAAGATCCTCTACGGACTCACGGAACTCTGGGGCGTAACGTACCTTGATATCATACTCATCTCCATCCTCACGATATTTTGAAGCGGTGGAACCATTTACACGGTTTCGGAGATACATGGAGGCGGTTGTTACGTTCAGCCCGTTGATGGCCAGTTTCTCCCGGTCGAAGTCGATCTGGTATTCCGGGATATAATCCTCACGGCTGATATTTACTTGCGAGCATCCTTTTACATTTCTCATACGACGGGCGATCTCATTCGCCACGGCATCCGTCTGGGCGAAATCAAAACCATAGATCTCGATGTTAACCGAGGTCTCTCCACCCATAGAACCTTCCTGCCCTCCGGCGAGTACCTCGAATTTCTTGATCTCGCTGTATTGGGCTAAGTCCTGCCGCATCAACTCGCAAATCTCGGTAAGACCTCTCTCACGGTCGCCCACGCTAGTCAGGTTTATATTGAACTCGATAATATGCGTACCGTTATTGCTTAGCTGGGCGAAGGTATTATCCGTATCCGCCGTACCTTCCGTGAAGTTACTGATCAGTATCTCCGGATATTTCTCACGGAACTTCTTGTCGATGTCGAGAGCTAACTCACGGGTAATATCCTGCCGTGTACCGATCGGCAACTCAATCGTTATACCGATGCGTGCGTTATCTTGCGTCGGGAAAAATTCCGTCTTGATGACCGGTATCAGCATCATACTGCCGATGAAGATCAGCGTAGCGCCTACGATCACCGTTTTCCGGTGGCGTACGGCCCAGTTCAAGAAGCGTCCGTAACCGCGATCCAAGGCGTTCAATCCCTTTTCGATAGGCGTGAAGAACATCCGGTACAATTTACCCTTCTCCGGTTGCTGGCGTAATAACTGTGAGCAAAGCATCGGGGTCAATGTCAAGGCGCCTACCGTAGAAACGATCATGATGATACTAACGATCCATCCCAACTGCTTAAATAAGATACCCGCCATACCCGTAACCATCGTCAACGGCAAGAACACCGCCAACATCGTAAGGGTGGAGGCGATAACCGAGATAGCCACCTCGTTCGTGGCGTGTACGGCGGCCTGTTTCGGCTGGCTACCCCGCTCGATATGGGTCGTTACGTTCTCCAATACCACGATAGCGTCGTCCACCACCATGCCGATAGCGATAGAAAGTGAGCTCAACGAGATAATGTTTAACGTATTACCCGAGGCCAGCAAATAAGCGAAAGAAGCGATCAAGGAGATCGGGATGGTCAAGATAATGATAAACGTGGCCCTCCAACGTCCCAAGAACACGAATACCACCAACATAACGATGATAAAGGTAATCATGATCGTCTCTTTCAAGCTATCGATCGTATTCAAGATATTCGTGGAAGTATCCATGATTACGTCCAGCTTCACGTCTGAGGGTAAGCTAGCCTGTATCTCCGGAAGTTTCTGGTGTACCTTCTTGGCGATGTTCACCGAGTTCGCTCCGGACTGTTTCTGTATGACGATCATACCACCTTTCGTGCCGTTGTTGAACGTCTCTTGCGCACGTTCCTCGATACTGTCCTCTACACGGGCCACGTCACGCAGATATACGTTCTTTCCGTTCTGGCTACCGATCACTAGGTCTAGCATCTGCTTAGCGTCCGTGAATTCTCCTTGAACACGCAAGGAGTAGGTATTAGAGCCGATATCTACGCTACCTCCCGGTGTATTCCGGTTCTCTTGCGCGATGATGGTAGAGATACCTTCGATGGTCTGGCCGTAAGCCTCCAACTTGTACGGGTCGCAATACACTTGCAACTCACGGATCGGCGTACCGGAGATAGACACGGCACCCACGCCACTGATACGTGCCAATGGGTTGGATACCTTATCATCCAAGATCTTGTAAAGAGCGTTCGTGCTCTCCTCCGCGGTTACGGAGAGGATCAAGATGGGAATATCGTCCGTACCGAACTTGAAGATGATCGGATTCTCTACGTCATCGGGTAGGGAAGACTCTACCATGTCCAGTTTGTCGCGGACATCGTTCGTGGCGACATCGATATCGATGCCATAATTAAATTCCAACGTTACGATCGATATATTCTCACGGGATTGCGACGTGATATGCTTCAAGTCGCTTACGCTATTCAACACGTTTTCCAAGGGCTTCGAAACATTCATCTCGATATCCGAAGCGCTGGCGCCGGGATAGGCCGTCATCACCATGATGGTGTTCGTCTCTATCTCCGGAAGCAAGTCCACTGATAACCTGCTTAAGGAAAAAAGTCCGAAGATCACGATCGCCACAAATACAAGGGCGGTCGATACGGGCTTTCTTACCGCTGTTCCATATAAACTCATAGTCTGTTATTCGTTTTCGATTTCAACTTCCATACCGTTCGTCAGGCGGCTTTGCCCGGTGATAACCACTTGGTCGCCATCCTCCACTCCGGATATGATCTCATATTTATCACCCATACGGCGTCCTAGCTCCACCTTCTGGTAGGATACCTTGCCGTCTTTGCATACATAGATATACCGGTCGCCGGCGCCTGATTGTTTTACGATAGAGCGATCCGGAGCCACCACGTGATCCATATGGCCGAAACTCATTGTCACCCGGGCGAACATACCCGGTCGCACTCGCTCATCCGAGTTGGCGATCTTGATCTCCACGGGGAACGTGCGGGTAGCGGGATCGATCGTCGGGTAAACTAAGTTGACTTTACCCTTGAAAACCTCGTCTCCGTAGACATCCAGCCGGATGTCTACCTCATGGCCTTTCTTCACTTTCGTAAAAAGACTCTCGGAGACATTCACCATTAATTTGACCGGACGGATTTCCTCTACCGTATAGATGGGGTTTCCGCCGCTGTACATATCGCCGCTATCGTAGTTGCGGGCGGTTACGACTCCGCTGATCGGGCTTAGCAATTGGGTGTTCTCCACCAAGTTTTTATACGTCTCGCGAGCCACTTCCAAGGAAGTCTTTTGGGCATCCCAAGCGGATTTGGAAGCACCGCCTACCTTATACAACTCGTCGATACGTTTGAACTCGATCTCTTGGTTATCCAATTGTATCTTCGCTTGCTTTAGGCTTGTAGCGTCCATCTTGGCCAATAACTGCCCGGCTTTTACATGGTCGCCTACCTCGGCGAAGATTTTCTCGATACGGAATGGGGTTTGGGGAGCGATATTATTTTTGATATTCGCTTCCACCGTAGCGGTAAATTCACTGAGTTGCTCCACGTCTTGAACAGAGACCGTCTCCACTTTCACCTTTACTTTCTCATTCTGTGTTTCCGTGGCTTCCTCACTCTTATTACCCGAGCAAGACATCAGCAGGGCCAATGTAGCTATCGGTATTACTTTCAGCATTTGACTTGTCTTCATATAATTGTTCCTAATTATTATCTATTAAACTTTCAATTTTTAATTTTCAATTCATCTGTCCGTTACCCAATACTTTCTCCAGATCCGCCTTCGCTACCATATAGTCGTAGATAGATTGGTTGAAGTTCAACCGGGCCTGCGTCAAGGCAAGTTCGGCATCGTTCATCTCCAGCCATGTACCGGCTCCGGTGTCGTACCGTTTTTGCGAGATCATATATCCCCGTTCCGCTTGCTCGACTCCCTTTTGGGCGGCGTCGAACTTCTTGATACAGGTATTCATATTATCTATGTACTGTTTAACGGCCAACTGCAAATTACGCTTGGTATCGTCCCGTTGCAGGTTTAATTGGTCGATGGAGACTTTCGTCTGCTTTACCTTATAAAATTTACTACCTCCGGAGAAGATAGGAACCGATAACGTGATACCGATCATCGAATAGGGGTTCCATCTGTAATTCTTGAACTTGAAGTCATTGTTCATGGCACTCCATTGATATAGACCGGTCAGCGACAAGGTCGGCAGATAATCGAATTTCTGCATGACCAGCGTCTTTTTCAGCTGTTCCGCCTGAAGGTCTAATTGTTTCAAGTCCGTATTCTCGGATAAGGTTGTATCCGTGGATAGATAGTCGGCGAAGAGGCTGGACTTGAAATCTGTCAGTTGCCCGTCGCAATCGATATTTAAATCCAGATCCATACCCAATAACGCTTTTAACTGCCATTTAGCCAAGGTAAGGGAGTTCTCTGCCTGCAACAGATTAGGCTCTGTATTCTTTACCGTCACATCGGCACGTATCAAGTCGTATTCAGCTACGGTTCCCTGTTCATACTTCCGTTTGATATCCAGATAATTCTCCATGGCATTGTCGTAACTTTGCTTGAATACCCGGTAAGAGTCGCTTGCCAGAAGGACGGCGTAAAAGCTCTTTTTCACTTGGTTCACCATCGCTATTTTAGAAGAGCGAGCTTGCTCCACCGCCAATTCCACGTCTAAGGCCGAGATACTCAAGCTTTTCCATAAGGAGGCGTTCACCAGTGGCATGGAAGCGTTGAAGCCCAAGCTCCAGTTGTTGCTACGTCCTACCTCGAAGCCCTCGTCCATACTCGACATGTCCGTGCCTTCGGGCAAGCTGCCGCCTCCCATGTCACCCATGTCGAAATCCATATACATCACCTGTTTCTTCAAGGTACGGTTGTAGTCCCCCGCAAAACTGATCTGCGGAAATAGAGAAGCGTACGAGCCTTTACGTGCGTACTTTTTCTTCTGTATTTCTTTATCGGCAACTTTTACGGTCGGGTTCTCGCTAAGGGCGATCTCTAGCGCTTTCCCAAGATCCAGTTTCAGGGTGTCTTGAGCCAGAACCGGTCTCGCCGCCAGAAAAGGCAATACCATAAATGTGACCAACATCATTTTTCTACTCATCAATAATCGTTTCATTTAGGATAGATTTTGTCTGTGATTAAACTCATTAAGTGTTCGCTATAAATCATAGGATTGTTTGAGATCGAATCGGTCTAGGATCGCTCTTCCCTTCTCGGTACTGATCCCTTTCAGGAATGTGAGGAGGATCGTGTTGTATACCTCGGTGATGGAATGCTTGCAGAAGACATTGGAAGGCCGCAACATCTTCGTCTGCTCTTTCACCAGTAAGGCCATGATCTCGAAGTTGATCCCCTCTTGGAACACGCCCTCTTTAACGCCCCGTGTGAACAAGTCCATACACCTCTTACCCATTCTCGCTTTATTCATCTCTATTTTTTGTTGGGCTTTCGGATATTTCTTCAAGTCCTCGTAAAACTTCTCGTTGAACCATCTCGGGTTTTTCATCATCTCCTCATAGAAGAGCAGGATTACTTCCAAGGCATTGAAAGGTTCTTTTTCCAGTCCCGTCAGATATTGTCCGAGCGATTCGGAATTGTGATCGATCCCCTCGATCAGCAAGGTTTCCTTGTCCTCGAACGACTCGTAAAGTGTACGCTTGGAGATGCCAGCCGCTTTCGCTACATCATCCATACTCACACTCTTGATGCCATATTGAGAAAAAAGATCGAACGCCGTATTAATAATCTGTTCTTTTATCATATTCGTTTTTGTTACGTCAAAAGTAGCCGGGGCAATCCCCGTATACAAGTAAAAAGCGCTGACTCGTCCGTTGGAATCGACCAATGACCGGATATTCCCGTCGAATCTATTCGCAAAGGTCTGATATATTTAGAAAACCAGAAAGGTTTATACTGTTACGGTATTGGTATGGAATGAAACAGGATATTGTCAAAAATTCTTGTTATTCGTTCAATTTTGGATGAAAATTGGTTAAAAACGAAATAGTGGGTGGTCTTTGGCTTTTTATTTCTATCTTTGTCCGAGGTGATAATAAAAATCTACAGATAGATATGAAAAATTTACCTTTAATTGAAGTCACTGAGTTAATCAAGAGAATTGAGTCCAGCGACAACTTTCAAGATGATTTATCGATAGCGGATCTGAACGGAGATTTGATTAATTACGAGGAAAAAAGGCTGGAGCATTCCACCCCGATGCGTTTAAATGCCTTGTTGATGATCTTGGTACAGGAAGGTACTGCTGATATTTCGGTAGACTATATTCCATATAAGATAGAGAAGAATACGTTTATAACCTTGATGCCGACTCATATCATACAGGTATCGAAAGTGAGCAAAGATTTGAGAGGGCGTTTGTTGATCGTGTCCAGATCTTTTCTGGATGGATATACTACCCCGGCAGGGAAAAAGAACTCTATGGTGCATTATATGCAGATCCGTAAGAATCCATGTGCTGCGATGAGTGCCGAGGAGACTGAGCATATATCCGGCCAATTCTCAATCTTACGGGAAAAGATGAAGCTGCGTACCCATTTTTTCCAGAAGGAGGCTCTCCAAAACGCCTTAGTCGGTTTCTTTATCGAGTTGGCTAATATCTTTATGGGTAAGAAGGAGCTGATGACGGCACCTACACTCTCCCGGAAGGAGGAGCTTTTCGAGCAGTTCCTGCAATTGCTTTTCGAGCATTGCAAGGAGCAGCACGTCGTTACTTTCTATGCCGAGAAATTATTTATTACCCCACAGTATCTTTCGCTTATCTTGAAAGAGCTAACGGGTAAATCAGCGAATAAATGGATTGACGACGCCTTGATCGTCGAGGCCAAGATGCTGTTGAAGGCCCCGCAAGCCACGGTTCAGCAAGTAGCGGATATACTCCACTTCTCCGATCAATCCACTTTCGGTAAGTTTTTCAAGAAGCATATGGGTATATCACCCATGGAATACCGGAAATCATAATCCGGTATTTTCTATACGCTTGCGGAACTTATACCAGTTGATCAACTCACAAGCCCCGTAGAAAATGCTGGCTACACCGAAGATTACGAATGTATTTGCCGCCGCCCCGAACGGGTAGGCAAGAATCATTACTCCGGTTATCAAGATCAAAGCCGGCATCAGGTAGAACCCCAACGGTACATTGCTCCATTTCCTTGCGGATATCAATGAAACCAATTGCTGTACACCGGCAATTACCAATAAGGCTCCGAGTACGTACATTAATATATTCACGAAGAACTCGGGCATGATTACCAACCACGCTCCGAACAGTACGCTTCCCGCTGCCTCGATAGGAAACATCGGTTTTTCCCCGTTCTCGTTTTTCGGTCGGGTGAAATAGCTGAGGATAGCGAATAATCCCGGTAAAATGAATAGTATACCGATCGTGATAACCAGATAGGTTATGGCTGCTTCCGGCCATAATACCAAAACAAACCCTAATACCATCGCAAATGCGCTACGTAAAACTGCGCCATTAATAGATCTCATATGTTTTTATTTTAGATTTCATTTATAATATGACAAAGGTATATATTCTTTCCGACTTTTTTTACCTTTGTGCGCCATAAAGCAGTATCAGGAAAAACATCGAAATATATCCCTCTTGAATGCATGCTTCGCGTAAAAAGACAAACTTGAAATCATCTAACGAATAATAATACTAAAACAAAAAATGAAGCGTATAGTTTTTTTGGATTACGTGCGTGTGTTCGCGTGCTTCCTTGTCATGGTTGTCCACGCCAGTGAAAACTTTTATGGAGCTGAGGGCTCCACGGATATGGTGGGACCGCAATCTTATCTGGCCAATGAGGCCGATCGGTTGTGGGTAGCCGTATACGATGGTTTCTCACGCATGGCGGTGCCATTGTTTATAATTGTCTCCGCCTTTCTTCTTGCGCCGATGAAGGCAGGGCTGACCTCTTGGCAATTCTACCGTCAGCGTTGTATTCGCATCTTACCGCCGTTTTTCATATTTATGATATTATACAGCACTTTACCCTTGCTGTGGGGGCAGATAGATGCCGAGACATCATTGAAAGATATATCGAGAATATTCTTGAACTTTCCTTCACAGGCCGGACATTTGTGGTTCATGTACCCTTTGATCAGCCTCTATTTATTTATACCCGTAATATCGCCATGGTTGAATAAAGCCACGGCGAAAGAAGAGCGTTTTTTCATCGGCTTGTTTCTGTTGTCGACCTGTATGCCCTATCTCAATCGTTGCTTCGGCGAGGTGTGGGGACAATGTTTTTGGAACGAATACCATATACTGTGGTACTTCTCCGGTTATTTAGGATACCTCGTACTGGCACATTATATACATGTCCATCTTACATGGAACCGTTCTAAACGTCTGGTTATCGGAATCGCCTCGATGCTCGTCGGTGCCTTGCTGACGATTTATTCCTTCTATGTCCAAGCGATACCCGGAGTAACTCTTGTCACACCTGAGATAGAGATCGGATGGGCTTTCTGTACGATTAACTGTGTGCTTCTTACGGCGGGTACGTTCCTCGCTTTTACTTGCATAGGCAATTCGAAATCTCCACGACTCATAACAGAGATGTCTAAACTCAGCTACGGTATGTACCTTATGCATATATTTTGGCTCGGATTGTGGGTAACGGTGTTTAAGCACGACTTAGCCTTGCCTACTGTCGCCGCCATACCATGCATTGCGGTAAGTACATTTATCTGCTGTTATGTGACGACAAAGATTATCTCATTAATACCGGGCAGTAAATGGATTATAGGATGAATATAGGATAGCTCTGTCATTTGGTGCGGTTACTTTGTAAACAAGATGATAAGATTACCTGTTATTTGGGAAAAATCGTATATTTACGATATTCAAATAAATCCCGGGTAATAATGATGACGAGAACAGTTTTTATACTTTTGATATCGAGCCTTTGTACGCTAAGTTATTGTACGCCGAGGACCGAGCCTGCTCAAACCGAGGTCTTAACTCCTGTGGATTCTATATCGAAGGATTCCGCTGTGATCGTGGAGACTTTGCCTCCCCGTATCGAAATAGAGAAAGAGCTGCTTTACGATAAGCATACTTTAGAAGATACTTACCCCTATAAAGATACGACACGGGAGTTCCAGTGGGAGAAAATGAAAGAAAGATTATCCTTATTGGAGTCGATCCAAAAGGAGCCGTCTCAATGGGCGATCTTGCAGAACTATAAAAACAGGAATGGAGAGGCTCCTCTTGTAAAAGTCTTCAAGAGAGATGCCTATAAGAGGGTTTCCGATACGCTTGGTGTAGAACGCTATCAATCCGTCCCGCTTTATTTGCAGACTGATACCGTGATTCCCGAGATCTATGGACGTGACGGTAGCTTGGTCCGTATCAAGGCGATGGATGAGGTTTCTAAATTCGCTCGTATACAAACCGTGTATGATGGGGAGGAGGAGTGGTATGCTCCGAAGAAATATATCAAGCAAATAGGGGATACTGTAGTCTTCGATAAGGCGATCTTCGTGGATCGTCATAACCAGAATATCGCGACCTTGGAGCACGTCGGCTCGAAATGGTTGGTTCGTAGCATGAACCCTGCGACTACCGGACAGCATCGTCCTCCTTATGCGCAGGAAACCCCGTTGGGAATGTATGTTCTCCAAGAAAAAAAGTCTCGCATGATCTATTTGGTAGACGGTTCCAAGGAGACAGGTGGATTCGCTCCTTATGCCAACCGTTTTACGAATGGGGCGTATATCCATGGCGTACCGGTCAACGCTCCTCGTAAATCGTTGATCGAATATAGTCCTTCGTTGGGAACGACACCACGGTCTCATATGTGTGTGAGAAACGCGACTTCGCATGCGCAATTTGTTTACGATTGGGCGCCTGTTAATGAGACGATTGTTTTTGTATTAGAATAAAAATCATAACTTTGCGGCGTTATTGTTTTTTAGTATGCGAAGGATTTTCTTGTATTTGTTTTTTATTGTCTTGTCTGTAGGTTCAATTTCAACCGGTGGCGTTTTGCGTGCCCTATCTCCGGAAACGGGATCAACGTCTGTGGCGGTTATGGGGCGCCAATTATATGAGGAGATGCGATTGGATCAATGGGTTTGTTTCGATGCGTTTATGCAGGGGCTTAGAGGTTCCGAGAAGATTGATCGGAAAAATAAGGATATCCTTACATTGATCGATTTCTCTAAACCTTCTACGGCGGAGCGTATGGTTGTATTGGATATACGGCAAAAGAGAATACTTTACACCTCTTTGGTTTCTCACGGTAAGAATAGCGGGGGGAATTATGCGACCTCTTTCTCGAACGAGAACGGTTCCCACAAAAGCTCTTTAGGATTTTATCTGACGGAAAATACGTACCAAGGCCGGAATGGCTATTCGCTTATCCTAAATGGATTGGAAAAAGGAATAAATGATTTGGCTAAGCAAAGGGCGATTGTAATTCATGGCGCCTCTTATTCCGATCCTTCTGTGGCAGCTTCCTCGGGTCGGTTAGGACGTAGCTTTGGTTGCCCTGCGTTGCCTGTATCTGTCAGTAAGCCAATTATTAATACGATAAAGAATGGAACCCTTTTATTTATTTACGCCAACGATAAGAACTATCTGACGCAAAGTTCCATTCTATCCACTCAACAAGAAAATGATATTTTTCATGAAAAAAGTTACCGAAAAGTTTTGTAGTTTAAAATAAAGGCGTACCTTTGCACCGCAATCAGAGATAAACACTATGAATTGCAAAACGGGGTGTAGCGCAGTCCGGTTAGCGCACCTGCTTTGGGAGCAGGGGGTCCCAAGTTCGAATCTTGGTACCCCGACTTAGAAAAAGGGAAATGGTTGGTATTCAACTGTTTCCCTTTGACTGTTTTAATACCCCCGGGACAGGAATGGGACATAAGTTATCAAAGTGCCTCGTTTTAACATAACGGGACAATTTTGGGACAGGAAATGTCTGTAAGATTTTTAGTGTAAATGTCTTAGCGTTGATTTTAATTTAAAATTGACGTTAAAAAAAAATGCCTAAAAGGAAACAAAGTTCGAGTGTTTTGAGCATCGTAGCTTATACTCCGCCTCAATTATATGTCGGTGTGGAATGGTATATCGGATTTATGGCCTTCGATCCAGCAAAGGGAAAGATGCGCCGAAAAAAAATCAAGCTTAATCATATTTCGAAAATAGGAGAGAGGAGGATCTATGCAAAAGATTTGATCAATCGTCTTTCGGAACAACTTCGAAGAGGTTGGAACCCATGGATTGAGCGGGAATCAGCATTATCTTATGTATTTATTGATGATGCCATAGAACATTTCTTTCGGATACAGAAAAAATATTTGGACGATGACATTATCCGAGAAGCTACTTATGTGGAATATCAATCAAAGATTAGGAATCTCAAGAAATACAATGAGTCGTTGAAACAGTCGGCTACGTATATTTACCAAATTGATCAGCGCTTTTTGCAAGAGTTTTTGGATCATATATACATTGATCGCGGCAATACGGCCAAAACTCATGATAACTACATAAGGGTTTTGAGTGTATTTTGTAAATTCCTAGTACGCTCTGGATATCACAAAACGAATATGGCCGAAGGTTTGCAAATTTTAGGAAAGCGGCATTACCAAAAAAACAGGACTGTCTTGTCTATAAAAGATCTTGAGCGCTTACGGAACTACTTGATAGGGAATAATAAACATTTCTTGCTAGCCTGTTACATTGAATATTATTGCCTTATTCGCCCTAAAGAGATGTCAATGCTGAAAATAAGGGATATATCGTTTAAGAATCAAACGATTTTAGTTAGTGGTGATATATCGAAGAACCGAAAAGATGCGGTGGTTACATTGAATAAAAAGGTTATTCAATTGATGATAGATTTGAAAATCTACCAATATCCGATGAATTATTATCTTTTCTCAGATTCTTTCAAACCAGGAGAGAGTGGAAGAACCGAGAAACAGTTTAGGGATTATTGGTTATCTCATGTTATGAGAGATTTAAAGTTCCCGAAGGATTATAAGTTCTATTCCCTAAAAGATTCCGGAGTTACAATGATGCTTCGCCAAAATGTGGATGCCCTGTCTGTACGTGATCAAGCTAGGCATTCCTCGATATCAATAACGGATATATATACACCACATGATTTGAAGGAGGCGAATCCTTTGTTGACGGATTTTGATACGGGATTTTAATGAAAATATGATCTGGTCGTTGTTAATAAAATATCGTATTCGAATCAACTTCCATGACTCGTTTTCTTTTAATATATACGGGGGCTTTTATTTGCCCGCCCCCGATAAAGGCGTCATGTTTATATATCCGGTAGCTCTATCAACTCTATCTCCCGACATTTGATTCTCCTTGGCATCCCATTAATCTGCATAAAAATCATCCACATAATTACATTGGCTCAATGATGAGCAACTATATTTTTTCCCGGTGATGACATCCTCGAACCCGAAGTCCGCGCCGTCTCTGTAAGGTTCGAGGTCATGGGTCAATACCCTGTTCTCCCGGATCTTCACGTAGGCGACACGGGCCCTCCCTATGGATGGTAGCCAGCCGGAGGAGCCGTGGTTGTACACGTTGCCGATGGCCAGCGGGGCGGTGTTGGTACCCGCCACCTCCCCGCTGGACGCGTAGCCCGTGAGGATCCCGTCAACCCTGGCGCCGTCCTTGTCCATGGTTATGGTATGCGCCCCTGTGCCCAGATCCCCGACGTTCCCGGTCTGCATCCGTCCGAACATGGCGTTGTACGTACCGTTCGACTCGAGATACAGCACGAAACGGTCATTCGAGGAGAAGGAGGTCCGGGAACCGACACCAAGGACCGCCGAGGCCTGGCGACGCATGAGCCGGACCTCCATCTCCGCCACCGATATGTCCGCCACCACGATGTCGGTCAGCAAACCCTCCGCCCCGCTGAATGACATGTATATGGCGGGCATGGCGCGAGGCATGGCGATGGCCACCGCCTTTGTCGCCGCTATCGAGTTGTCGTGCGTGGATACGGCCAGGATGGTCACGGCCCCGTCGGCCAGGGGTGTCAGGCCGCCGTCCACGTCGATCGCCGCCAGCGTGTCCCCGGCGGCGACCGACCATGTGACCCCGGTCCTCGTCGTGTTGGCGGGATCGTAGGCGATCGTGTACCGCTCGGGGGCCGATACCGTGTCCGGGCCCTCGATGGAGATCCCCGTCAACGTGTCGGTCATCACCTTGTACTCGATCGTGTCGACCCGCATGGCCGACTCCGTGGCGTCGTCCCCCACCTGCATGTACACGGTCTTTTGCCCCTCTCCAGCGCTAAGGACATAAGGGATCACGGAAGCCTTGGGATCGGGCCACGCCATCCATCCGATGGGGGAGAGATCCGGGGTCTCGGCGGCCCGGTAACGCGTGGGGACGCCTTCCTTGTCGGCCATGACGGTCACCTCCCGGACGGGCGTGACGGCCGCATCGTCATTGATATAGATGTTTTTAAGCACCAGCGGTACGTACGGGTCACGGTACTCTATATTGATGACACGTACATTGCTCTCGTTGTACAGGTTCTTGACCTGCACGTAAACCGTCTTGCCGCCAAAACCGGACGACAACGTGTAGGGCACGTCCGTGATACCCCCCGGCAGGTCTATCCAGCTCACGGCCGGGAGATCCCGCGTCTCGCCGATACGGTAGGCCGTGGCCGTCCCGACACAATTGAGGTGTATCGTTATGTCAGGGAACCTGACCACGCCGTCGCCGCCGTCCTCCGCGATGGTGGCGTCACGCAGCCACACGTCGGTGTTCTCCGGGGAGTCGTTCGACCTGTACTCCTCGACGATGACGAAGGATATGACCGGATAGTTGGTGGACACCCCCTCCGTCTGGGCGATGAAATCAATGTTTATGGTCCCGTTGTCGGGCCGTATGTCCTCTATCACCATCATGTCTGTCTTGTTCCCCTTTTGCTCGATGGCGGGGGTATGGGTATCGCCTATCCGCATCGCCAGCTTGCGACCGTCCCCGTAGACGAATCCCCCGTAGGCCTTGACCGTGTACCTGTACTCCCCGTCCAGCCCGGACAGCTCGATCCTTGACTTGACGGACTCGGAGACCGTGTTCCCGTACCCGGTGGCCCACAGCGTGGAATACACGCCGGACGGTATCCCCTCGATCTCGCAATATCCCCCGGTGTTGATATTGCCCCACTTATAGGTGGAGCCGTCCTGGAGCCGGGCCATCGACAGGGTGGAGGCCCTACCGTAGGTATCGACCAGCCCCGTGAGGGTGGCGGCCTTGCCGCCGTCCGCCCTGAAATCGTTCCATCCCTCTCCTGCCGCCTCCGCGGAGGAGCCGCAGAGATTGACCTGGTAGATGGCGTTGATGTTGGTGAAGTTACCGATCATGTTCGCCACCTTGACATCGAAGAACGCCTCCAGCGTCACCCCGTACTCGGACAGTATCCCGCCCGTCCCGTCGTAGGATACGCGGATGTCCGTCTTCCTGTCGTACCCGGAGAGGCTGTCCTCGGGGATCGACAGGACGAGGCTGTTATGGTCGGCCCCGTCTCGGGCCACGCCCCGTATCAACCGGAGGTTACCGTCCTCGGCGAGGGTGAACGCCGGCCCGGCCCCGTCCGGCACGGCACCGATCGGGAGGTCGAAGGAAAGGATCGCCTTGATGCCGAGCTTGTCGGTCATGGCGCTCCTGAGTATCGGCGTGACCTCCTCCGGAAGCAGCGTCCTCGTCTCGATCTCCACCGTGTAGGCCGAGGTTCCGTTCAATCCCAGCACGCGTACCTTGTAGCGGTAGACACGCCCCACGGCCAGTCCCGTGTCCTCGTACGCGTGTACCGACTGGTCGTCAACCGTACCGACCTGGGCGTACGCCCCCGTATCGTCGGCCCGGTAAATGGCGTAGGAGAGGAAATCGGCGACCTGCCCGACGCCGTAATCCCACGCCAGCCCGATGGAGGTGGCCGTTCGGCCGTCCACCCGCAAGCCCGTGGGAGGTTGGAGGTCCACGTAGGTCTTGGCCGACACGTAATCGCTCAATGTCCCGGCCTTGTCGTCCCTTACCGGGCGGATCTTGTAGTAATACGTCGTGTCCGGGGACAGCCCGGATATGACCGCCTTGTTCTCCACGTCCAGCCCCACCGTCTTCAGCGGCGCGTACCCGGTCTCCGGGAGGTCGGACACGAATATCTCGTACCCGGTGTCCTCCACGCTCGTGTTGTTCCACCACAGCTCGATGGCGGAGGACGATACGGTACGCGAGGACAGCCCGGTCACCTCGCTCCGGTAGTCCGGATCGGGGACGGCGTCGAAAAGCAGGTACTCGGGGAACTCGGACACGTTCATGCGGACGGTCCCGCGCAAGGGCGTTTCCGTCACCGCGTCACCCCATGCCCCGCGCCGTCCCTCGTCCGTGCGCTCTATATAATCGCATACCGCCTCCACCTGGCGCCACGCCAGCGAGACATCGTACAGGATCTCGGGCTTGCCGCCCTCCGTGGGGCTCTCATACTGTTGGGCCGCGATGTTGTTGCCGCTCGCCGACGCCTTGGCGTTCACGGCCCCCACTATGGGGAAGTAAGGGTTCTCGTCCACCGTGGGCAGCACGACGACCTCGTCGCCCTCCACCGGGGCGGAAGGGTATGAGGCCTCGCCGGAGGCGTGGATGCCCCGGCTTTTCACCACCCACTTCCCGCCCTCGTAGCGTTCGTGGCGTGCGGCCGCCATGCCGGTACGGTCGCGGTCATAACCGAGCGTGTCCGGCACGTTCTCCGGACTGGCTATCTCGGGGACATGGGTGGTCACGCGGGTTACCAGCGTCACGCGCTCGGGAACGGGTATCTCCGCCCCGGCCACTCCCGTATTCCCCGTGTCATTGTAATAGACGCAATAGGCTCCCTTGTCCTCACCGACCTTCTTGAAGCAGTAGATCATGATCTTATCGTCCGTATCCACGTATTTCCTGCCTGTATACACATAGCCCCTCAGACGGTTGCGCATGGTGGCCACCCACCAGTACGCCCTCGATATGGGATACGCCCCGTTGGAGAGGATGTTGCCGAAAAGCCCCATGGCGGAGAAGCTTGTCCGGTTGTAACCGACCTCGTACGCCTCGATGGCGGCGTACCTGGCGCCGGGGGAGGTGTCCCCGCAGTCGTCCCAGTGCCACATCTCGAAACCCGGGCCCTGGCCCCATTGCCCCGCATTGAAATAATTGCTCTCACACTCCGTGGAGTAATAGTTCACCATGTCGAACCCCAGGTACATGAGATACATCGACGCCCTCACGATATAGGAGCCCTTGACATCGGCCCTGTGGCGGTCGGGGATGAGCCAGTCCCCGATATAACGGCCCGGCTTGCTGAAGCACTGGAAAGGGCTGTTGGAGTCACGCCCTCCGGCCTCCCCGTAACCGAACTCCGTGAGCCACAGCTCCACGGACGGGGCGTAGCGGTCACGCAGGGCTATTATCTCGCGGATATTCGTACCGCCCTTGATGTCAACGGCGTATTCCAAGGGTATCGCGTATTGCGTCTTCTCCGTGCTGCCGCTGTGCTGGTCGCCCGTTATGGAGAAGTACCGGTGCAAGGACAGGACATCGACCGGGATGTCGGCCCCCGTCCGATTCGACCTGTGGTGGAGCATCGCGGAGAGGTAATAGCCGGGATTCACGCCGGCGGTGCCGCTGCCGATGGCCAGCTGGGAGGGATCGGCGCGCTTCACGCCGAACGGCCTCCCGCCGTCCTCGTCGGCCATCGCGCCCCCGTGGCCGTCGGCGGCGGCCGATGTTATCGCCGCCCACTCCTCCGGGCGGGTATAGCCACGCCAGCCCTCCCAGTCCTTGTCCGGCTCGTTCTCGATCTCTATCCCGCTGATCAGGCCAAGGCCGGTGGCGGTATCCGTGTCGAGCGGCCAGAACAGGCCGGAGCCATCGACGGAGCGCTTTCCGAACTTCGCGGACAGGGCGTAGGCCAGCTTGCCCATCGTCTTGTAGGAGCCGGCGTCATAGGTGACACTGAAATACCTGTCCGCGCCGCCCACGCCACGGGCGGGCAACGCTTTCCACGCGCCGGGCAGCCAGTAGCAGTCGAGTTGCCGGTTCTGCCTGTTGCTCCCGGCCTTGTCGTAGATGCAATAGTCGAACACCGAGGTGAAGGCCAGGTAAGGACACAAGCCGTGACGCCTGTAGGTACTGTCCAGATGGGCCACAAGCCTGTCGCCGGTACCGTTGTTGTTCTTGATCCAGCCGATATCGTCAACCCCGAAACGCATGTCGGCCACCCTTTCCCACGCCACCATGCCGGACTTGTCCCACGAGGCGAAATGCCCGGGCGATATATAAAGGCGCACGTGGCTTCCCGAGCACATCGAGTGTATCCTGCCTTGCTGGTACGCGTGCCCGTTGACGCAGAAGAACTCGTCTACGGTCTTGCGGGCGGTCGATCTCCTTAGGGGAGACCTTATGCCCTCCGGCATGGTGGAGGCCGGGCGGCCGTAGAGAAGGAGGTTGTTGATACGGTCGAGGGTCGTGTTGTACTCGGCGCTTGCGGGGAATCCCTCCTGCCCCTGCGCCAGGCCGGAGAGACCGCCGATGTCGTTCAGGTCGAAGGAGAGCTTGAGGTAGCGGAACACCCTCGAGCTGAAATCGATGGAGGCCCAGCCATTGTACGCTATCCGGATCTCTCCCGCCTTCTCCCACGCGTAACCGTGGTCACGCATGCCATGGACCGAGAACCTCGGCTTGCCGGCGGAGTAGGCGTACAGCCTGTCCAGCGTGTACGGGGCGAACAGGTCTATGTATACGTCATAGGGCGATGAGTTGCGACCGTACGGGTAATTATACCAATACGTCTTGTAGTCCTTGTTCGACGTGTCCGGGTATCCGGTGTCCTTGAACGTGTTGGCCCCCACCTCGTCGACCATCCTGTCCACCGAGCAGGGATTGCCGTCCGGGTCCCTCATGTCGCTGGCGTGTTGCTGCGAGAGGTTCTCCCGGGTCAGGTTGATACGGTAGGCCCTCGACATGTCCTCGCTGCCGACCGTGCGGAAGCACACGGGATCGGAGGTCTCGGAGAGGTATTCCACGCCATGGTTGGTCTTTATCGTCTTGATATACACGTAATACTCCTTGTTGGGCGCCAACCCCGTTATCGCCATCCGCTGCAACGTCCCGGGATCGGCGGGCGGGGGCGTGCCGGTCACCCGTATCAAACCCGCCCACACCTTCGGGTTGTCGGCGTCAACGGGGCCGTTGGCGTATCGCATGTCGTATTCGGTTCCCCTGTCGTAGATGTTATTCGCGTAAGGGGCCGTCCATTGCGCCGTGCAGGAGGAGCGGTCATAGTAGACAACCTGGAAATCCTTGATACGCTGGGGGGCCGGATAGGTCGTGTCCCCTATGACCGTGCTCGTGTGCACGTAGATATGGTCGCCGACCCGGTTGTAACTCAATATGGCGATCGTATCCCTGTTCAGCGGCAGGTCTATGGTGCCTCTCATCGTGTTGCTTAATACGATCTGCCGGAGGCCGCTCTGGTAGACCATGACCTTCCCGCATGATCCCTCCCTCGTGTTCTGTATCTCCAGGTTATATATGAGGGTGTCCTGTCCGAGCGCTACCTTGGCGTAAGGGGCCTTCAGGAAGTCGATGGCGATACGGCCGCCGGAGGGTGTCACCTCCCTGAATATCTCCGAGGTAAATACCTTGTCCACCTCCAGCTTGATCTCCTTGTATGCCACGTCCTTCGGGTCCCATACGTACATCCCGTCACCGGCGATGAAGAAACCGTCCTGTCCGGTCCCCGTTGGATACGCCGCTCTCAGGGCCTCCAGGGAAGGGAAGCTGTCCAGCAACCTGTACTCAAGGTTATCCCCCTTGTCTCCCTTGTCACCCTTCAGGCCCATCAATTGCTCAAGGGTGAAGTCCTCGTACCGGAAAGCGTCCCCCCGGTCGCCTTTCTCCCCCTTGAGGCTCTCCAGCTCGACGATATCCTCCCATGACCCGGCGCCAACCTTCCATTGGAGGTGCTTCTCCGTACGCCGGAAGACCACCTTCAGCTCGGACAGGGCGAGCAGGTCCTTCCACTCTCCATTACCCAGTTTCCATTGTACGTGTGTCGTCGTCACGCGAAGATTGACCCGCAGCAAGGACAGGGGGGCCTCCACCACGTCATGTATCCCTCCCGGCATGCGAAGGGCCGGGAGGGAGTATACGCTATCGAGGGATGTCACCACCTCCAGGTCTCCGACCCCTGTCGATCCGGATTCCAGGGCCGACTTGATAATGGGTTTCAATATGGCGGCGAGCGCCTTGATGTCATCGGTTGAGTATGCCATTTCGTTATTCGATTGACTGGTTAGACAAATCCATGCGCTCACTTCCCCTTTTTAGCCGGAAGTCTCTTGGGCGTCAGCGCCTCGATCAGCGCGCGTCTCAGGGGCGCGGAGGCGCTGGACATGTCGAGGATCGACAGTATCTCCTTGGCGGTCTCCTCGCCGACCTCGGTCGGTCCGTCACTAAAATATATCTCCTTGCCAAAATCGGAGACGGCTATGTCACGGGCCGCCCCCCATACGAGGTTGCCCAGCTCCTTGCGGGTGTCAACGATGATGGGATCGCCCTCGATCGTCGCCTGTACCCTTAAATTCTTGAAATCCACTTTTGCCATGACTGTTAATTCTTTAATCGTTAGAAACCCCTGTTATGATCCCGTTCTCGACGGTAAACCTCACGCTCTCCGAACCCGCCTCGTCATAGAGGTCATCGATATCCGACAATACCTCGCCTATGACGGTCTCCATGGTCTTGAAATCATCCCCCGCGGAGAAATTATAACCGACCTGCCCCTTGCGTTGGTGGTTGATGGTAAGTACCTGCCTGCCCTCTCTCGTGACGGCGGCATATATGGAGCCAAGCCCCTTGCCGGGCTCGTACGCCCCGGAGTACCTTACCGTCTCCCCGCCGGGCAGGCTGCCTGTCACCTCCTTGGTGACCTTTGTCAAAATCGTTAGTTCCTTTCTCATGATCGTATGTTTTAAATGATGGTTCACTCGTTCTGGTAGCCGACGATGATGCCGCCGACCACTCTCAACCGTATTTTATCAAGGTCCACGTCCGTTCCGAAAGAGACTCCTTGGTGTCCCCGGCAGTAATAATCGCCGGATGACCACACGTTCCCGACGCTGCTTAGCGTGTCGCAATGGATATTCCCGTACCCGGAGGCCGTTATGGAGCCGCAGGATAACGCCCCGTCGATATAGACCTTTCCCCCGAATTGGGCGGCGTATCCGTTCGAGAAACCGATTGTCGCTGCCCCGCTGATGATCAACGTGGTCCCGGGGGTCCCGGCCAAGGCGCTCCCTCCCCACACGAAATTTCCTATCTTGACGATATTCGAGGTGATGCTGTCTGCGTCTATCAGGCTGGCGTAGATCTTCCCGTTATGGTCGATGAGTACGCCGTTCAGGTCTATCTTGTTGCCCTTGATCGTGACCGTGCTGGCCGTCTGGTTGATCATGGAGACCACCGTGTCCCCGTTATAGTCCGTGGTCGACACCTTTTGCGTGATGCTCCTCGCGTTCACCTCAATCGAGGCGGAGAGATCGTTTCTGAGGCCGGAGAGCTCCGAGCTCGTGGCGTACAGGTACAGGCTGTCATTGATCCCGTCTATCCGTAGGCCGAGGTCCGTGATCGTCTTGCTGTTGTTGTCCGTCTTCGTCACGTAGGCGGACAGGGTGCCGTTCGTGTTGTCGAGCACCAGCCCCATGTCCGTCACCGTACCCCTTAGGTTATCCACCTTGTTGGCGTACATTCCCACACGCTCGTTCGTCTGCTCCAGCTTGGTTGACATCTCCACCCGGAAATCGTCCAGCGGCCGGCTCGTGAGCAGCAGGTTATAGATGAATATCTCCCCGGTATGGGAGATGGTAAAATCACCCGTCCCGTCCCATTCCCCGATAAACTCCTCCTGTGCGAACGCGTCGGTAGGCGTCATCGCCTTGGTCTCGTACAGGTCCTGCCCGGGAAAACCTATGGTGAGCGTACCGGTCGTCTTGACCTTGCACATGAACGATATATAGAACGTGGGCCATTTCGTGGTCCCGTCCGGCATCTCCACCAACCCTTCCGGCCTGCGTGACAGCTTGGCGTTCAACTGCCTGATCGTGGAGTTCTTGATGCAGAGGGCGAGCCTGTTCAACACCCGCACGATACCGGTTATCCGGTCTTTCTCCGAGTAAAGGGAGTCGTTCACCGGGATGTAACGCTCGCTGACGGTGAATAACGACACGTCATTGCCCGGCTCCCATCCGACGATATCCTCGGAGAAGGACGAGTTGGTGAGATAGTTGTCTTTCTCCGCTATCTCGTGCCGGATGGATGACATCTCGCTGGAGAGCTTGCCGTTCATCACTTGGAATAGCGTGCTGACATCCTCTCCTGTATCCGAGAGGATGAACTTTCCACGGGCGTAAAGATTCTCCACGTACGCCCCGTCACCGTCCAATCTTCCGAAATAGGGCGTGACCAGACCGTTCAGGTTCCCGATACGGACCTTCACGCAATTCTCAGGGTCGGTCTTCATCCCCCGGATCACGTCCATGTAGGGCGTTCCGAACTCGTCCACCGTGGTGATCTTGATGATACCGCTACGGGTGGAGTTATCCGGGTTGTCCACCCGGCATAAGGTATCCCTCTTTGTTACCTGCGACAGGTCGCCCACGAAGTTCTCGAAGGTGAGCCAGTCCAGACGGTTCTCACCGTCGGAGAGGTAGCCTACGCCCACCGACACCACCTTCAGCTCGTATTGTTTCACCATCTGGTAGTTGTTCTCAAGGGTGGGATCGCCTTGGAACTGCTGGACCATGAGGATGTCACCTTTCCGGAACGGGTTGTACAAACGTCCCCCGTCCGTGTCGAGGTAGATCCTGCCCGAGTTTGCGTCGTAATGGTCCACCTCCATCATCGCGGAGAAGATACGGTTGTCATTCTCCCCTAGGAGCTGGGACACGATGAACTCGTAGACCCGTAACGTTCCCCGCACGGCGATATCATCGATCTCCAGCTTGTATCTCGTCTCGTTTATCCCGGCGGCGTTGGTCCGGATATACGGTGCGAGCATCCAGCCCGTCCCGTTAGGGAACCCCGAGGCAAACATGGGCGAGGATAGGGAACCGGCGAACATGGAGTCATTCTTCACCTTCAAGTCTTTCAGCCACGCAGTGCCGTCGGCGAACAGGCGGAACCCGTTCTCATGACCGAAACCGTTGGCGTCACGGTCTGAGTAGATGGAGGAGTCAAGACCGGCAAGGATGATGTCCTTCTCGAACGTGATGTTGCCCGCCGCCGTATCGTCGATATCCTTGCGTAGGTAACGGTCATCGAGGGCGGATATGGGTTTCAGTATCTCTTTCAAGGTTCTTAGGGCCGTGAACCCGTTCTCGTCGGATGGTTCCGTCAAGTCATCCAATTTTATATGGTAAAGGCCGTCACCGGTTCCCCCGGACCCGCCAGCCTCGTTGACGATGGCCCTCCATGTGTCCCCGAGCTCTTTTATGATACTGTTCCTTATGGTATCATGTATCGAGCCAAAAGTCGCTACGGATGCTTTCGGGTTATGCGGATCAAAGGCCGGGAATAATACCCCCTCGCCAAGCTCTTGCCGTGGGAGCTCAGCTAAGCGAGGGGGAAAAATAAAATCCGGCGAGGAGAGGTTTGGAACCGTTAGATTATCCGGAAGCTCTTTCTCGTTACGGATAAGGTTCAGGTATCTCGAGATCTCCGAGAGTCGGTACGTGAACGTATAGGAGCTCGGGAGATCGTTGGAGGTGTAGGTGGCGTCGCTCTCGGTGACGATTATTCTCCGGATCATGGACGCCTCGTATATATACTTGGCCCGGCTGGGGAAAAAATCCAGCAACCAACGGCGGGAGTAATCATCGAGGAATCCCGTGTTCTTAACGAACTTACGATCGGTCTCCACGTCATACTCGGACAGGTTCTCGTCCAGTTCCGCTATCAGGTGGCCATGCTCCGCCTGCAGACGGTTCACCCCATGGGCACGGAAGGTGTCCATACCGCCCAGACTGTTCTCGAAAAGGAACCATTGCTCGTCCTCGGAATGGATATCCGTGAATTTATAGAATTGCGATACGCTCAGTCTCGCTCCGCCGGCCTCGGCGTAAACCTCGAGATAGCTGGGGTACTTGTTCCCGAATAGCTTGGCTACGATCGCGTATTGGAGATTGAGTGTCACGCACTCGCCGGCGGTCATTCCCTTCAAGGAGGTCGTGCTCGAAGATTTGTCCGGGAACGTGGCCTTGGCCTTCACCGTGCAGTCCGATATGGCGTAGTAGGTCAACCACTCCGGTGAGTAATAGGTCACCTCCTTGACCTTTGGCTGCCACGTGAGGAAGTGGGACTTCAACCAGTTTCCCGGCGTGTCCGCCAGATCCGCTATCCCGCACCGGATCGCCCGGAACGAGTGGGAGGTCCCGTCTATCGTGGCCGTGAAATCTGCGAATATGGTATTTTGGGAATAGATCTCTTGGGCCGTGTCCAAAGTATAGCTCAATAGGCTTTCCACCACCTCTCTCACGTCGATCGTGACCATCTTGTCCGGGCCGGGCTCGTAGCTTCGCTCGAGCAAGGTGGCCGTTCCTTTCTTCAAGATGAAAGAGACGGCCTCTTTTGCCCCCAATACGAATTTCCTCATGTTCCCGGACAGGCTCAGAGCGTCTGGTTTGTCTATGATCGTTGCCATTTGCGATTATTTTACCCCCAAAAATATGGCTGTCGGATGGTCCGATAAAGGACAGTTACCGGGTCACGGGCTCGAGCCACACGGTTAGGGTACCGTCCTCCGGATCGGTCGGCCCGGACGCGGAGCCACGGCTATAGAATTGCACGGGATAAGTGGCTTGATGGTATTTCCCGCCCTGCACGTATTGGTATGCGCTGGGCGGGGCGTAGTATATGGTCACGGGTTCCTCCTTGAACACCCATCTTCTTTTCACGCTGTCGCTGGCGTTGGACCGGGAGTAGTTGACCTTCCATTTATATTTGGATACATGGGAGGCGAACCGCTCCGTCTCGGCCATGGCCGTGGATACCGGCTCGTAAAGCCTCGTGGTAAGGAACGTGGATTCCAAGGGTTCCCGGGAACCCGGGCTATATTGTATGGCGGAGGGAAGCAGCTCCTGTCCCTCGATCGTCACCTTCCTGTACTCGGAGAGCGATACCTTTTGGATGTCACTGAGAAGCATGCTCGCTTTTATCTCGAGCAGAGAGTTCCGGAGCAGGGAATCGTAATTTCGCCAGAACCGTTCGAAAAGCCCGTCCGGGCCGTGGTAGGCGAGCGTATAGTTCCAAAGCTTGTTTCCCTCGGCGTCATGATTGAGGATCGTTCCGTAGTCCAGTTTCCCGGCATGGAATACGAACGCCGGCATGGGTTTCAACTCCTCGTTATCTTCCGCCTCGCCTACCACCTCAGACGTGGAATCATTCACGGAATCCATGATGATGGAGGAGTTCAACGATCTTCCGGTCCCTATATAAATCCCGAGATGCGGGATGGCCCCGGCTCCTCCGCTGCCAAAAGCAGGTGTATAGACCATCGCCGGTAGCACGTCCGGGGATTCCTTGCTCTCCGTCTCCAGTGTCCCGCCGGCGTAATAATCCATCGTGACCAGACCGATCCGTTGCGTGACCGGCGTGATCCCCTTGTAACCTCTCCGGATAAACTCACCCGATATCTGGTTATACTCCACGTCCGGGTATTTCTTTAATAGGTCTACCAAGGTACTGAACTCCTCGTTCTCGTTCCCCGTGGCTCTTCCCGTCGTTGGCATCGGGCGCTCGCTCTCCTGTTTCTCTTCCGGCGGCGTGAGCCGGTCACAGGTAAGCTTTAACTGCTTGAAGCTCGAGGGGTGGTTGACGGTATATTTACCGGCTACGCAATCCGTGAGGTCGCAGGAGGGTGTCTCGTTCAGGTTCTCATCGAATAGCACGATACGGATGGTCTTGCGGGTCTCGTCCGGGATGAACTCGCAGCAGAATTTATATCGGTATACGTCCAGTATCGTCTTGATCATGCAGTCCGGGACGATCTGGGAGTATCGGATCTCGCCCTTTACGATCGTATCGATCGTGTTGTTCAGAAAGACCATGTCCTTGAATGGGGTGGTGCGGGAAAAGAAGGAGTCCTCCAAGGTGTAGCCAAGATAGGCGAATATCTCCTCCAATAAATGCAATCCACGGATAAAGGGGGATATGTAGAATCCCGGAGCCAATCGGATTGTTTTCTCATCGACTACCTCCGTCCGCTCCACGTCGTTGTAAAGACGGGGATATCCGTCCGGTCCCGGATCACCGGTGGCGTTTAAAGAACCGGACTCTAGGATGGCCGGGAACAAGGCGAATCGGTCATCATGTGTAATGAACAGGTTCCGGCAGAAGGATATCGCCTCGCTGACAGACGCGAACTTGATAACCTTGTCCTCAAAGACCGTGGATAACGGTACATCCTTGATCTTCTCGTAGAACGCTCCGGTATTGAGGTAGAAGCTGGTCTCGATCCCGGTTTTCCGGTTCGCTGACAGGATGGCTTGACGGCAGGGGATGGAGAATACCCCGTGCTGGATCATGGCGTTGATCCGCTGCGAGGCCTTGCTGATCCCGGCCATGTTATCCGGATAGATGAGTAGTTCCCTATTCCTGTCCGTGGGAGGGAGTGTTACCGGTAAGCTCTGCTCTCCGTAATCGTTAAAGAACGGGTTCATCCGGGATAAGGTCAATTGGATGTCTCCAAGGTCGTAAGCCTTGCCGGATTCGTGAATGATATCCATCTTATTTACCTCCTATCTTTTTGGATTTGTCCAATGTCTTCTGGGCGGCCTCGATATCGCTGTATACGACATAAGCCCTCATGCCTTTTGCTCTTAGTTCGGAAAATAGCATAAGTAGCTGTGTGAGTACTTTGAGTAATTCCGGATTATTACTTGAAACCATTACATTTTCTTCATCCGAGCGTCCATTGTATCCACCGTTGGCGAATCCGTTGACGGGAAGAGGATTTGTGCTTGTTCTTTGTCTTCGGATGGCATCCAAGGCTAGGATATGGTTCATGGAAACCGGATCTTGTAATTGCCATGCCGGTGTAACGTATTCTTCTCGATGTACGGGACCAGCCACTTCAAGTATACCACCGTTGCCGGTGAATCCTCCGTTGTACCAACCGGTGGAGTCTGATACAACTCGTTGTCCGGTTTGCGGCGTAGTGCTGTCATTAAGACCTGCATTTGCGGTAGATGTACTAGGTTTCTTGATAAGACCTTTCAAGGCACCGAAAGCGACGTTGATAAGTGCGATTTCGGCAGCGGCTTTTGCTAGTCCTAAGAATCCTAATTTAGACACATTGCGGATTGTGGTTTCTGCGATCGACATTGTTACAACTTGGCGAAGAGTATCTAATGTCAATAATAGAATGTTCCCCATAGCGTCAGCAAAACTTGTTTCAGAATCAACTAAAGATTCCCCAAGGATTTGGCCAGCTTGAGCGGAGAAGTCTAATAAGGTTTGTGCTCTTCGTTTGTCTGTTTCTTCTTGCTTTTTCGCTAATTCCTCTTGTTTCTCATTTTGTGTTTTAACGAAAGATTGCAAATCTTTATTTAGTCCGTTGTATAACTTCTCTTTTTGGACTTTACGGTCTTTATCGGCCTTGGCCTCTTTTTCCAAATTTTTGAGATATTCTTGATAGGATTTATCCATCAGTTTAATTCGGAAATCAAGGATCAGTTGTTCAATTTTCTTTCTTTCGTCACTGCCTATTTTATAGATAGCTAATTGTTTATTTAATTTTTCGAGTTCTAAAGCTTGAAGTTTTGTTTGATAATCATCATATAATCTTAGGCCCTCGGTATAATCTTGTGTCAATTTTAGTTTCTTGGTTGCGATATAACGATCAACCTCTTTCAGCTTTGCGTCTGTGATTTTTTTCTCTTGCTCCACTGACAGTCCCGGGGTTATATCCGTTTTTTTTATTTTAGGGGCAATAACTTCTACTTCCGGCAGCTCGTTTGCGGTTTTTTTAGGCAGAAGAGGAGAGTATTTCTGAGATATCTTATCGAGGTTGGATGCTAATTGGTAAGTTTGCGTCATATAGCTCTGTAAACTTCCCCAGAAATCCTTATCGACCTTACCTCTGGCCCCATAGTAGTAGTCAATGTAAGAGATGACATCATCATATGTTTTTGTCCATGAGCGTCCGTTCTTTATCCCTTCATCTGTTATACGTTTTATGTCTCGAAGCATAGCGTCGGTAACGAATTGCCCCAGATTTGATTTTTCCCTCATTTGATCCATCAAATCGATTTGTTTATTTAAGGCGGTGGTCGTTACATCCTCCTTCTCTTTCTGCATGGTTTTTAAAACTATGTTTTCATGCAACTTTTCATTAACTATTTCTAAAGCTTTTGCAATATCCTCGGTTGTACTTTGTTCTGTTAGTTGGTTTTCAAGATATTTTCCATATCGAGAATTGATCTCATCGATTAATTCTTTTCGTTGCTTTGTTCCGGCGTTGCTTCGTTGGAGAGCGTCAAATAGGGTATAGGCTTCTGCCTGTTCAGTGGCGATCTCCTTGTTCATCTCTTTTAAAGCCCGGGCACTCTTAGTTGAATTATCCCATATTTTATAAATACCTACAGCTAAAGCCGTAATTGCCACACCTGCCGCAATAATGGGATTGAGACCCAGAGTCACTAAGAAACTGCGCATAGCCATGGTCGCAGCTTTGATATTTCTAGCCTTGAGAGCTGATGCTGCCGCTAATGCATATTCTGCGGCTATGGAAGAACGGGTCGCAACTAAATGAGCTTTTTCTATAATTGTAGCTTTTAGAGTAGCTCCATTTGACGCAATCTTCCAGTAAGTGTTTAGCTTGATAGCGGCTGTATACAAAGTTAATGTCGATATTAAGGTAATAACCAGCCCTGTATTTTTACTGATCCAATCAGCCATCAGAACTAGTTTTTTAGTCCAGTTCACGGTTTGGTTCATAACGCTGATAATTGAAGGATTGATCTTCTCCATTAACTCAATGCCAAGATCGTTAAGTTTGTTTTTTGCTTGTTGCATTTTAGCCGTGGCGGATTGGCTTTTTATCGTGGCCTGCTCTAAAGCGACGGATGTGCCGGTTACGGCTTTCGTATAATATTCTACCTTATCCGCTTCATTGATAAGGACAGAGGCAACATTGTAACCTTCTTCCCCGAACATCTTTTTGATAGCGGTAGCGTCCATTTGTTTTTTGCGGAGATTTTCCAGAGCCGTACTTAGCCCGACTATTTTGGGGTTTGTCTCGTCAGCTCCTGTTTGCAGGGTAAGGAAAAACTTTTTGAGTCCGGTACCGGCGATCTCATCCTTGATACCTTTCTCTCCCAGAGTCTCTATGGTTCCAACCAGTTGTTCGATCGGGATCTTTGCGGAAGCGGCTGCGACACCACTTGTCTTTATAGCCTTGGTTTGGCTCTCTACGGCTGCCGCACCGAATTTACTTCCGGCGGCAAGTACATTTACATATCGAGCGGCTTGATCAGCTCCATCCCCATACTGGTTTAATGCCAAGGTGACGGCATCTACCGCATCCGTAAGTTTCATGCCACTGGCAGAGGCGAGGATAAGCGTTTGCTCCGTCACTTCTGCTAAAGCCTCTTTATTTGCTAGCAATTCGGGTTTAGCGGAACCTACTAATTTATAAGCTTCCAGTATCTCGTCAGCGGATTGGCGTATGCGGATACCTTCTTCGGTTACTGTAGTGGAAAGACGTTTTGCTTGATCTGTAAGCCACTCTATGCTTTCATCATCTAGACCTGTAAGAGCTTTTACATCGGCCTTGCTTTCTTCCAGTTTATTACGGGCTTCTCTAAGCTGGTTGAATTTCATAGTAATACCGGTTATTCCTACAACTACCGTACCGATAATACCCATGTACTTGTTGATACCATCTGCCATTCGTCCCCATACTGAGGCTTGGCAACCGATTTCCACACGCATCTCCTTTTGTACCAGAGCCGTTTCCTTGGAAACCCGTTTTAACATCTCTAGTTTTGAGTTATATTCGGCGGTGTTACGTGTCGTTTTCTTTAATTCGGAACTTATCTTTCCTTTCACGTCTAGCAATTCCTTGTAAGTGGCCCCACTCAAGTTTTTCAAGACTCTTTCCGTATCAGCGACCTCTTGCTTATACTTTTGCATCTTCTGGGTTTGAGCGGTCAACTCACGTTCTATTTTCTTTGCCGCCTTACTATTGCCTTCTCCCGCTGCCCGGAGATCGAGTAACTTTTTCTCCAGTTCCCCGATTTTCGTCTCTAACTCCGATGCGCTAGTCATTGCGTCGGAGTTATCCAGATATATCTTGATGCTCCTGTTTAAATCTCCTGCCATATCCTAATCTTTATCTATGAAAATTCGTGATGCGTCGATTTGCATATCGGCGGCGTAGTCCGCTACGATGTCTGCCAGTTTGGGAAGATTCTTTTCGATGACGGGATCGAACCAACGGATCGGTTGGCGGTTGCCGGTTCCCATCAGGTAGAAAGAATCCGGGTTGGTCTTTTTCAGCTTCCCGTATTTGTCCGTCCATTTAGAGCCGCCCCGGAAACCACCTTGGCCCCGTCCGGCTCCCCTATGGATATAGATACCTTCACGGGCGAAACTGAATCCCACTCGTTCGGTCTCTCCTTTACTTTTGTAAATTCTGGGTTCTAGGGAGTCCGATAGGAACTCATCTTTCTGGACAAGCAAGGCGATATTCCCTTTTAAGTCTTGGATCACGTAACCCATCCATTCCTTTACCTCAGAATTGAATTGTCTCAATTTCTCCTTATCCTGCCTACGTTCATACCGGGCGATCCGGCTGGTTGACTCTAGCGAGATCTCGAAGGGTAATCCTTCCCTCGCTCCGATTAGGGAGTTCCTGCGTTTAGGTGTGCGCATCTGCTCGCTCAATCTTTTCATGACTCCCATATCATACCCACATTGATTTGTCGATAGAGAAGGGGATAGGCTTTCTTAGGTTGAAGCCTAACATCACCCCATAGAAATTATCTCCCATGGGACCTATGCCACGAAAGGTCATGCTGTTTAGCTCTAGGAACTGAAGCCCGTTACGTTCCTCGTTCCAGTCGAGCATCATCCGGCAGACGATCTGCATGAGAAGATCCTTGCATTCCGCTTTCGCAAAGTGAATCCCGTCGATATTCCCGGCCTCGCATTGCTTTAATAGGGCGATAAAATATTGTGGGATATTTACGAGGTTGTCATTGCTAAGCCAAGAAAAATCCGAGTTAAGCCCGTCGATGGCGACTAATACATGATCCCGGATAGAGGAGATACGTTCTTCCAGATCGGAGATTTCCTCTACCTCGTCACTACGGAGGAAATGACATTCCCCGTCCGTATGACCGATAGCGGCTAGATGCCTAGCGGTCCATTCCGAATACTCAAAGTGATTGTATATGTCCATAACATCCAATTTATAGACACAAAAAAAGCCCCCCGGAGGGAGCTTTTAAAGGACATATCTTTAAACTAAGGATAGTAAAAAGAAAAGGAAAAAGAAGATCAGTACAGTAGCTATAACCTTTGCCGTTGTATTTCCACTGCGTTTAGCTTCATTTATCGAGGCCCCGATCAGCATGACAAAACCTAATATGATAACGAACGTCAACATATCGCAAATATAATCATTCCTCTGGGAGTAACAAGCGTAACAGCTCCTCCAATCTCATGGCGGCATGCATTCGTTCTTCTTTACTATATTGTCCGTTTACATCGGTAACGATGTCGAGTAGGCGCAGGGCTTCTTGGAGTTTCATTTCGGTTCCTCCTTTCCTTCAAACAAACATAATCTTTTTTTCAGAAAACTTAGAGCCGCAATAAGCGACAATGATTCTTTTTCAGAAAGTACACCCGGGGCATCATGCTCGCATGCAATGAAAGTGATAGCGCTGTCAATGGCCTTAACATCTTCTTCTAACCCACCTTTATCATTTTCCTGCCAATATCTGATCGCATCCAGCATTAGGTTTGATATACATATATCTTCCAGTCTAATCATTTGGGCCTCCTTTCTTCGCTGAGTTATAAACGAACCAAGCTACGATGACCAGTGGTAAGAACACTGGAGACAGCATAACCAATAAAGCTACCGTGTACATTTTAGCCTCGTAAATGGATTTGCAGGAGGCGATACCAAGAGGTAAGAGGTTGTAGAACTTTTGGACGGTTGTCCATGTGAAAGGATTGGATACCTTTACGCTTGTAGCCACCTCGGGCTGCAAGGTAATTGAATTTTTCTTTGTCATAATGTAACGCATTTAATAAATTAATATACGAGAAGGGAACAAAAAAGTTCCGCTTTCCCGTTGCGTTACACCTTGACAAGGCAGTGGGCGCATTAACGCTCCACACGGGGGTCGGAACTATATTTTTAACCGTAGGCATAAAAAATGCCCGCAGCAATAAATGGCGAGGCTTTGTCGCCTTGTCAAAATGTAACGCATTGCAAATATGGTGAAAGTTTTTGAGATGGCAATAGCTTTTGCTTCAAAACTTCGATTCGCTTGTTTTTTCGGTTCTTTCTATTGCTAGCCTTTTTATTTCTTCATATAACTCCTCTGAAAGCTTTTCCTTTGCAACTGCTTTGAAATTACGCAGATTTTGGATATGATCTCCTAAACCATTCTTATTCCTTAATTTCTTAATGCGAGCATTTAACAATTCAAGAAAGGCTATATTATAGTTTCTTGCGTCAGATGTCCTAATAAGAATTGATTTGTTTTCTTCCGAATTAAGAGTTTGATATTCTTTTCTTGCAACCTCCAAACGAACTTTCAGTTCATTGATTTTATTTTGAAGCGTGCGTTTCCAATCTAAAAGAATTTGCAAATCCTTTTGATTTTCCACATCATCTGAGGTTATATTTAAAACCTTATTTACAATCATAAGTTTGACTAGTTTTTACGTTAACATTACTGCAATTAAGGAAAAGTTTTTGATGAATCCAAATTATTTCCGGATAGCCATGCCAGTGACAATGATAGCATCTGGTTCAATAACAATTCCTGTTTTTAAATCTCTTATTGCGGGCAGATAAGTGACCTTGATATTAATGATACCATTTGCTCCTATTTCCATTGCTTTATTACATAAGACATTAATAGCATCATCAGAAAAAGCTTGTTTGTATTTTCCGTATTTGACTTTATGCTTATCATAGGTCTCCCCATAAATATCATCTTTCATTCCTTTGCGAACGCTCTCTCCTATAATCTCATAACCACTTTGAACTTTTGCGGATACACTACCAATAGCTTTATATTCAAAATTGACAGAATTGGCTTCTGTCATAAAAAATCCTTTGTTTGTATATTCTGAATAATCTAATACCACTGCGCTTTGTTGGTATGGAGATTTAGGAATAATACTACAGCCTGTTATGGCTGCGACGAAAATGAGAGATAATAATGTTTTCTTCATATCGTGTGAATTTAAATGTTAACAATGCTGCAAGTAAGTAAAGTTTATTTGAAATACAAAGGTTTTTCTTGATTATTTAAGTTGATAAGAGTATATATCTTAAAATGTTGTTTTTGCCTTTCAAACTAAAGGTTAATACAACATTTGGCATAGTATCAGTATTTGTTGTAATGTTGTTTTTGCCTTTCAAACTAAAGGTTAATACAACGCGTAATTATTCAGGAGGGGTAAATATGAGTTGTTTCTACCTTTCAAACTAAAGGTTAATACAACTTCCGAGGTCAAGGTAACGACTAAAACGGGGTTGTTTCTACCTTTCAAACTAAAGGTTAATACAACTGATTGCGAAATTCAGGTTAAAAGATTGTTGTTTCTACCTTTCAACCAAAGAGCATAAAATGTTTTTATGCTGATGAGTCATTCGAAAGGTCTTCTAATTTTATATTTTCTATCTTCATTTTAAATTCTGCTATAATCTTTTTTGCATAGACGAAATCGTCAGAAATCTCTTTGATACATTCAGCTTCGTATTTATCATGTAAGAACATATTCCGAGTTTTAATGAGAAAAGAACTATCTATCTTTTGTTTAGTTCGTTTCTCATATTCTGTAATTAGCTCATTAAAATCATAATAATTTCCGGGAGTAGCCTTCTTTAAATCTGGGAACATCGATACCATAGCGATTTCGAAAGAATGAATGATAGGTATGATTTGTATCTGGGCTTCTTCGAAATCTAGGCATTCTCTTTTATAATTTTCATAAGGTTGAATCTTTACGCTAGAAGATATACTATTGTTTCTTTTGACTTTACTTAATACTTTATTCAAAGAGCTGATTCTTGTATCATGATGTATATAAAATAACTTTCCGTAGTCTTTTATCTTGATATCTTCTCCTTGTATTTTTAAAAGGTTGAGATCGATCAAGTAAGAAACTCTCTCATTTAAAATACCTTTGACGTTTTCTAGTTTGTATTTGTTAATTCTGTTGTATAAATCAGAAGGAAGATATTCCTTGGTCATCATAAATAAAAGAATATCTTGTATTTGGTAGAGTCTGATTATAGACTCGTTATCGCATATTTCGTTATAATTCTTACGATAAAGTCTATCTTCTTTCTCTAATAGCTTATTAGCTTCTGCAACAGGAATCTTGGATGGCCTTAGTTCTTCCATTTTCTTGATCCTTTGCTCTAAGGATAAATAGCTTTTGGATTTACCCTTATTCGGTGATAACTTATCGAATAAACGATAATTACGGGGTTGTGCATAGAATTCTTGAGATTGATCTTCGAAATAAGTTCTAAAATAGTTCTGGATCAAGTATGAGACATTCAATGCCGGACTTTTTTCTCGGGTAGGAGATTCTATTAATTGCTTCAATTTGGATTTTTTCAAACAATTAATGATCGCTTCATTAAATAGACCACGAGGTAGGAATATGGCCTCTTCCTTATCTTGAGGCTTATTAGGCTCACGTTGTAAGTCCCGAAGAGGGTGGCACTGGATATTTAGTTTCCCTTGGAGGATTTTCTTTTGTATTCGTGAAAAATATACTTTCCGCTCCTTAAGGTAAGCGATGTAAAACTCTATTAAAGAGGTATAATTCGTACCTATTTGAGCTAAAAAAGGATGCGGATTTGAAGAATTGATCAATCCTGCTCGTGTGAAGATTTCCGTTAAGTCATTTCTTCTTATCCCGAAATATGCTAAAGAAACTTGTATGGCTTGGAAATTAGGCTCTGTGACTTTATCCCTTCCATTGTTTTTTGAAGGCTGTAGCCATAGCATGTCTCTAACCAACGTTTCCGCTATTCGGCCAGCTTTTAATATTTCATGTTGCCTTTTACCAAAAGCGGATTTCTGAGATTTGATACGTTCTACCTCATTGAGTTTACTATCTGTCCAAAAGATCGCTTTCATGACCCGGCGTAACATTAACTCGGATCTCTCTTCCGGATGCTTTTGTTTGGTACTTTTATGGATAGATCGTTCAATAATATCTTTTACGGATAGGGGACAGTGTGATTTATGTATATTATTATTCCGTAAATAAGTATAGAATAACATGGCCGGCAATTCGTATTTACTTAACCAGAAATCGGCGATAGGCATTTTAGCACCCTTCTCATCGATGGTAGGGTAGGTATCTTTCCCTTCTGGTAATACCTTAATACCGATATTATTACCATTAACGATATAGTGGGGCGTAGATTGAACCAGATAAGGCTCAAAAGAATTGATATCCGGTATACTATCTGTACTTATATCTATGGATTTTACGTTTAATGCCTCCGATAGTTTCTTTGCGGAGATATCTTGGATGTTTTTACAAAAGCCTGCGAGTTGGAAATTAATGTATCTATCCTTTGTCTCTCTATCGACTCTTGTTTTTTGATATCCATTGTGAAAGTAATTTCCGAGATATGTATAGAAGCCAATTTCTTTAAAATCAGCTTGTTTGTCTAAAAAGTGCAGGGCAAAAGTCTCAAAGCGACTGCGGAACCGTATTCTGGATCTATCCGGAAGGCCGTAAGGATCTTCGGCATCCGTTGGTTGTAATGTCTCGTTATACATTTCCCGGTATTTAGGTTCAAGGGTTTGATACAGTTCTATTGGTATCTTAGATAGTTCATTCAGTATATCTAAAGCCCGGTCTTGTTTCGTGTCTTTCGTAGTGCGTAGACGTTCTACAGGAGGTTTGGTGGAAAGAGCCGTGAAAACCTCAAGGGTAAGCCTATATTGTAACGAGTCTCCCCGTTTGAATCCGGATAACTTTTTCAAGAATAGATAACTGTACTTCCTTTCAAGGAACATCGAGATGAAGAAAGCATACCCTTTTTCGCTCAGACCGTTATTGTTTACTAATGTGTAATAGAAATGATCATCTTCTGTTTTTAGAACAACCCGCCCTTTTTTGCGAGTGTATCTACGAAGATGCTCCATCTCTTTCTCCTCGGCTTGGAAACGCTCCTTGATAATGTTTATGGCACTATCGTAGATGCAGTTCAGTGATGAAGGGATATCATACCCACGGGGATAAATGCAGATGGGATCATGATAATAATGGGTGTAATAGTTCCTGACATCATTAAGCAAAGAGGCAAAAGCTGTAATGATGGTTTTATATTCTATACAAAGTTTATCCGATTGCCTTTCACCTTTTTTAGGCGTCTTCATTTCAATGATCGGTTTTATCCATGGTAGATATCCTTCAACGATCTGTTCTAGGTTGTTTTGTGGATTTTGATCGAAGATTGAGTCGATGAGTGTTATTACATGCTTGATATCCCAACTGCTTAATTGCTTTTGGGTGTCCAACTTTTTAGCGATAAAATTAAGTGTTTTTATTAGTCCATCTATCGCTAGGTTTGCATATGCGGCAAAGATATGTTTGTTTTCTATGGCTCCCATAATAAAATGATCTATACCAAGTTCAATTTAGTAATCCGGCGGCTGATGTCTTTCAGCGCCATATCCAAAATAGCCAGTTCCTCCTGTGTGAATTTGCAAATTTTACCGTGTACGCTATTCCCGTTTAATCGTTGGTAGAACCAAGAGGATGATTTCCCGAAATAATCTTTGGCTAGATTAGAGACGGACAGGTATGGTAAAACGGGACTCAGTCGCTCACGAATAGTTAGCTGCTCCTTGATGTCCGTGATCTCTTTATGGATGTTTTCAAAGTCATTTTGCACACCTGCGGTAAGCAGTTCGGTTTCCTTTTCATCCATGCTATCCAACAGATCGGTAATTTGTCGGTCTATGGTAGGGCGGTCATTCTCCGGGGACTTTTTCCAAAGTTCCTTTAGTTCAAAAAAACGCTTTACTTTATCCATCTTATTCTGTTTTTTGAGTTACACATGAAAGGGAAACTCCCCCTCTGGCCTGGAGGGGGAGAACCTTTCTGGTCAATAATACTTTCCAAGTTCCTTAAGTTCTTTCTCAAGTCTCTTGATCTCTTTATCAACCACCGCTTTCATGAATTTGCTTCTCGAAGTCAGTTCATGATACTTGCGGAGATAAAAAAGGAGATCTTTTTCTGCCTCTTCTATCCGGGCTTTTAGCCCATCGTCACTATGCATAGAGCTCTTGTCTTAATGACATCACAAAGATAATAAATATATTATCAATGGCAAACGTTTGGTAATATTTTTATTATCATAGTATCTGGATTGGAGATAATAACAAAACCGCTCCACCTTCACAGGCAAAGCGGCTGTCCATTACTAATCTAAAAATCTAATACCATGAAAAACACCTATTACTACATATCTTGTTTCTTTTTCTCCTCTTTTTCGATCGCTACTTCTAGGGTATAGAGAGCGTCGTATAAAAGGGATTGTTTTACCTGTTCTTTCTTGGTCACGTCTCCGCTGGCCATCTCATCCACGATGCGTTGTTGCGTGTCGAATATATCCAAAGGGGCTTCATTCCCTCCGGAGGAGAATACCCGGGAGAACTTTGCTTGTATGAAATTCATGCTACCTAGGTAGTACCAGAACATGACTGTCTTTACGATCGGCTCTACATTCCGGAACCAAGCCGGATCACCGTCCTCACGTATGGAGAATGAGCCGTCTTTCCAGATTATGGATAGGAAGTTATCCAATGCCTCGAATAAATCCTGTCTCATCCGCTGTTGCCAAGTCTGTAGCATGATGAACTGTCCGTAGCTGATATTGGTCAGGCCGTCTTCCGGGCCGTATAACTCGATATCTTTGTCTTTGTAGACGGGGAATGGGTTACGGGTTAAGCGGATATCCAGCTCGATCCCTTTTTCTGTCTCTTGGAATAAGAAATCAAAGATGGTGCTCAACGCCGCCAGTTGCTCGGCCGTGATCCATATACGATCTTTGGGAAGGGAAACGGCGTAACCGGTTCCATTGGCTTTCTGGTATCGCCGGATTCTCGCGGACAGGCAAAACAATAGCATCTTGACCTTGGCTTCTTGGGCCGTACTTTTCGAGTTCAAAATATTGGCGAGAAAGCAAAGCTGTTCCGCTGTCATCTCATCCCATGTGCCGGGCACGAGGTAATCGATATCTTTGATCGTTATTTTTCTCATAATACGAAAATATGTTTGTCCTTGGAATTAAAGTCGTTCTTGATAGGAGCGGGGAGGCCTAGTTCCGGGGCGTAAACTTTCATGTAATCCTCGATTACCGCTTCTAACGACGTTACCTGCTCGGCGTAGAAATTACCGTTGTCCGTGGGATCGGAATACAGCGGATAGATCACGGGTTTAAACTCCAGCTGGCCGGCCGCCGTACGTTGTACCCGGGTGGTTTGGCTGGTATGGAGCTTGGCTACGTACATGGCGAGCCATACCCGGATATAATCAATCAGCTTGATCCGGAGCGGATCATCCACGCCGGTTCTTAAGGTGTCTTTTAAGCTCTTGTCAAGAGTGGTCCCGATCCAGCGGCATAGCTTCATCTCCAGTGTATCGAGTAGGGGACGGAACTTTTCGAAGGTCAACCGGGAATAATCGATATTCACCTTACCGTAATCCTGAAACTCCCGGGCGGAATTAAGGTAGTGGTCGTTGGCTTGGTTCTTGTAATAGCGGCTTTCTTTCCATTCCGGATAGTCGTTCTCGTGGCTTCCGAGATGCTCCAGTAGCTTATCCAAGTTATTCCATCCCCGTTCCTGCATGCTCTCTTCCGATCGGGCGATCTTTTGGTCGCTGGCTACGGTGAACTTATCGTTCCGGCCTACCGTATGCCCGCTGTCACCGATCAAGACCCCTAGCTCCGGACTGGCTATCGCCACGGCCAATGGTCCCAGTGTCCGGCTGGCGAGCGTCTTGATCGTAAGGATATCTTCCGTTAACGGCTCTCGATACAGCCGATCGACCAAGGCTTCCCCGAGGTAGGGGACGATATATCGATCGAAAGCGTCTTGAAGATAAGGCTCCAATATCTCGAACTTAAATGAGGCGTTTACCTTGACGGTATGCCTCAAATCATCTATCGTTTGTAGGAATGGCTGTGTCATGATTATACTTTTTCGTTACCGATACTCTTTTCCGATCCCGTGTTCTTATCGAGTGTCGTTAGCATGATATTGGGTATCACGAACTCGATGTCTTTTCCCCATCCGTTGATCTCCCGGGCTAGGTATAGCGGGAGAACCATCATGTCCCGGAGCGGCTTGAACAGTACTTGGGCGATAATGAATAACTCCCGGGCCTCGGTACCGTTGATGTTCTTCGATTTCCCGGGCGACGCTCCTTTCAAGGACGGATGTACGCCCATCGTGTTACAGATCACGTTTGTCGCTTCCTCCGAGTCCTCGATATACTCACCGCCCTTGATAAATGATTCCAAGGGCTTGATGATGATATCGCTCTCCTCGTATTTATTGATCTGATCATACCGGAAATGGGATACGAAGCTCTTGCCGGCGTTCTCCTCTCCGGAAAGGAAGTCGTTCAGTTGTTGTAGGAAAGCGTTCTTGCGCTCGTTCCGTTTCTTCTTGTCATCCTTGGGGATACCTTCCGAGTCGTAAAGCTTGTCCCAAAATTTCATGTTGATGGAGACGTGATATTTCAAGACCATCTGGTTTTTCAGCAACGCCTTCTTGAATTTCGGGATGGCGCAACTGAACTCGTACCAATCGAGGAAGATGGACCACCAATAAGGGCGGTTGTAATAAAAACGCCCCGGTACCGGCATATTGAGGCTTAACGTATAGCCATTCTCTTCCTCGTCCTTTTTCTCTCCGGTCTCCGGATCGGGTACGAGCCCGGTACGAACCTTGAGATCGTAAAGCGGGCTTCGGCGGTCTAGCAATCTCGTTACGATCACGTCGTCCGGAAATGACTCCTCTCCCCATTGCGAGGAATAACCATGATACTCGATGCGTTTCGTCTTCTCGTCTTGCTCGCTGATCCGGGAAAAGCACATCTCCCGGTGCCAGATCTGGACTACCTTCGGTTTCTCTCCGGCCTTCCGTTTGCCAAAAGCCAGATAGACGAAAGAGTCGGAGAATACGACCAGATCGTTGGCCAGCTCGGACATTACCCGTAAGTAGTTGCTGTCCGATATGAACTGGAATATCTCCGGAGCCTCTTCCGGGGTAAGTTCCTCCAGCTCGATCTTTTGGGTCTCCGGATTCTTCACCCTCCGGCAGACCATCAACCCATCGCCGTAGGCCATGTTCGCCTTGAACTCGATATTGCTGCCTACGATGGTGTTGTCGGCGATCTTTTTCATGATCCTTACGGGCAACTTGTCTTGGTGACCGAACGGGACAAACCTGACCTCTTTCTTGACGGAAGATCCTTTGGCCGGGGTAATGACCGTGGCCGTGAATTTTTTATCCTCCAGAAAACCTACGTCCTCGGTCATGACCACCGCCGCTTTCGCTCCGGGGAGGAAAGCGGTGTCACCCATTAGAAATACGTTCTTGCGTCCCATTATGCGTATATTTTTTTACCGTTAATCCGGATGATCATGCAACGGATGAACTTCCGTGGGAACCGTTCGCCCCGAATCCGGATGTTTACCGTGCTTCCCTTGGCGTGGATCGAGCTGAAGTAGGCTACCTCATAATTCTCGATCGAGCCGGGAGAGCCATTTCCCTCCCGGCTTTCATTCAACCGCACGTACGAGAACGAGAACATCTTGTATCGTCCCCGGTCATCCTTTTGCTGCATGACAGCCCAGACATCACTTTGTTTTATCCTTTTTTCCATATCTCCATCTTAAAAAGATTACCAAGGCCAGAACCATCGTTACGCCGAGCGCCCACCACCCGAGGGCGTTCTTGCCGATATCGGAGTTGAGTTCGGTATCTCCGGATCGCTCTTCCTCATGGCTGGCTTCCGACCGGGCGAAAACGTTCTCGTTCTCCTCTTTCTTTTGGCTTTCCGCTTCTTCTTTTCGCTCGTTCTCATGTTCCTCGCCTTCGAGTGTCGTTTCCGCCTTGACCGGGTATCGGCCGTTTTCGTCCGGCTGCCGCTCAAGGTCGAATTCCCTTCGTATGATCCGGATGTTTCTCCACCGATCTCGCACGGTGTTGGAACTGGCAAGCCGTACATCCATAGAGGTATCCAAGCTCTCCAATACCTGTCGCTCTTGATCTCTGTAATGGCTATGATCAGAAGCGCTACGACGCACGGAGCAGCTAGCGCAAAGAGCCACCATTCCGGCCAAGACACACAATCTCTTATAAAGTCCATATTCCATGATTCGCTATCCAAAAGGGAGCTCGCATAAACAATACCACTCTCACATCAGTTCCCAGCCGGCCTCGATGTCTTCCATAGGGATACGCTCACCGTTCTCCATGTAGCACATGGCATCCACTAGGGCGCACATCGTTCCCTTGTCCGACAGGTCTAGCCGGCAACAGTCCGGCATTTGCATCTCCCGGCATACCCATCGTACGTAAGCCGCCGTGTCATTCTCATCGCGGGGTGCCCATCGTTCTATCAGTTCCTTTATGGAGCGTAGGTTATACGATCGCTGGTATTTTAGCAAGAGCTTCATCATGGCCCGTACCCCATGCGGTATATCCTCGAATTCCTCGAAAGCGTTGTCCTTTTTATCGGCTTTCGATACTTCTCCGGCCCAGTCGTTCCGCTCCGAGTTCCGGATATTACCGGGGTTGTTGTTTCGGATTCCCCTTGGTGTCGTTGTCATTTTTACAATCCTCCTTATCTAATTGGTTACTAATATTCTTTCCTAGCTTAGACTCGATCTCTCCTTTGAGCTGTAGTTTAAGCAGCTTTGGAAACATCATGTTCGGCCAGATAATCAATACGCTACCCAGCATGCTCCACAGCTCGCACACACAGGCTAGGGTACATCCGGCCTTGGTGATTATGGCGTTATCTTGAGTGAATATCCGTTCCGTAACGAATACCACGAGCATGAAACCGAAATAGACGATCACCTTGGCGGGGGTATCTCTTCCGCTTTGTGATAGGAAGAATTTACCTTGCTTCTTTGCCGAGAACATCCCGAATAGCAAGTCGGCCGTAATAGCCACGCCCATAGCGGCGAAAGCGTATTTCACGGGCGAGATAAAATTCAATAAGAATATCATCCCGCTTATCATCCAGCCCCAAGAATGGTTCAATACCATCTGGAGCTTAATCAAGATCCTCTCTACGATCGGGCTAAATACCTGTGATATCATCTCCAAACATTTTTCACAAAGATGCTCGTAATCATACCTTCGGAAAAGGACATGAAAAAGCCCCGCGAGGATTTCTCCGGGCGGGGCTTGATTGATGTTATTCTTCTGGCAATAGTAGCCGAATGGCTCCGTCAAGTTTCATTTCAGTTCCTCCTTTTCCACTTCTTTGAAGAATGCGGCTATAGAATGATACAGTTCTATTAATTCTTCACGGCTTATATCGCGAATACAGTTCATTCTTTCTCCTATATTTATATCGTAGGAGGCTGTCTCTTTGCCTCTTTTATAGAATGATTTTACACGTGATATATCAACCCTTGTCATTTTCAGCCTCCTTTCTTTCAATAAATTGGTTTATAACAATTCCCATTTCTTTCAAAGAGTCATAGTCTATATCATCCGGAAAACGTTCATCTGTGTATACACCATAATTATAATGGACAGATGAATCGTTACTCCACATCACGCATTCCTGTACTACGCATCTCATCCTCTACCTCCTTTCTTCGCAGAGTTATAAACGAACCAAGCTATGATGACCAGCGGTAAGAATGCCGGAGACAGCATGGCTAATAAGGCTACCGTGTACATCTTTGCCTTATAGATGGATTCACAGGGGGTGATACCAAGAGGTAAGAGGTTGTAGAACTTTTGGACGGTTGTCCATGTGAAAGGATTGGGTACCTTTGCGCTTGTAGCCACCTCGGGCTGCAAGGTAATTAAATTTTCTTTTTTCATTTTGGAACGCTTTTAAATGAAACAATGAATAAATTAACTTGATAAAAGAGGAAAAGACCCCGCTTTCCCGTTGCGTTCCACCTGATACAGGCAGTGGGCGCATTAACGCACCACACGGGGGTCGGAGTCTAATATCATAACTGCAAGACATAAAAAATGCCCGCAATATATTGGCGAGCTAACCCGCCTGTATCAAAATGGAACGCACTGCAAATATGGTGAAAGTTTTTGGGATGGCAATGCTTTGTGTCTTATTTTTTCGTGTATTTTAGGTTTTGGAATTGCAAATAGGAGTTAAAAAAAGTACTCTTTTAGACTACCTGACCTTACTCAAAGTAAGGTCAGGTAGCTTTTTTCATGGAAATCCAAACCTGAAATACAGCTTTAAAAATCGAGTTTCATTTGCCGGAAATCTTCTTGCATCATTCTTTTTATTATATTCTCGTTCTTTTTTATTGTCTTTTCATTTTCCTTTTTCTGAGCATCATTTCTCTGATTTTCGCCTTTAAGTTCATCGTTTATTTTAATCAAGGCTTTAATTTTTTCATCTCTATCTTTAATATCTTCAGTGGAGTATTTCCCAGTTTTACGGATAGAGGGTAGAACTTCATGTGTAACCCATCGTTTGAAGTCTTTTGCTTTTGGCTTTTCGGAGGTCAAGATTAGACTATAAAGACCAAACTCATTAATAATCCACATCTTTCTAACCTGTCCCTCGCATTCAATGTCTATTTTCTGTTTTTCGTCTTCATCCAGACGTTCTAATGCTCGGCTCGAATTGTCAAGCCCTAACAAATTACATACATCAGTTGCAACAAACCATGAAGTTTCGTTCTCCATTAACGGAAGAATGCGTACATTTGCACCATCTTCAAAGTGAAAATTTTTTGTTTCCATATTAAATGAAATTTTGAAGTTGTTAATTGGCTGGACATTTTGTCCAGCCTTTTGTTTTTATTATTACCATTATATTATCATACCATCCAATAGAGTTTCTATTTCCTCTTCATCCTCTAGTACAAGTTCATCTATGATTTGTGCCCAAAATTCTTCATCGTGAAGTTCGTTTTCCTTTGTCTTTAATTCTGTTTCCATACTCTTTAAATGTTTATGATTAGTAATAAATATTAAATATTATGTAAAGTAAAATATAATATTCTGATTATCAAATATTTAAATAAATATTTAACATTTAAATCGCAAACATTTAACATTTCGGGCATAAAAAAGCCCTACCGGGGATACCGACAGGGCATATAATGGGAGAAAGTTTTGGGGATGGCAAAGAAAAAGCCGGTTTTTATTGGGCCGGCTGGGGAATATTCCAAAAAGAATTTATCACATGTTCTCTATCCATCGTTTTCCGGATGGTGTATAAGTATACGCTAATATGCCTACGGCAACAATAGCTACAACGGTAAAAAAAACAACTGCTATCTGCATATTATTATTATTTTAAGATTCTATATCCAATCATCGCAAAGGCAACCGTACCGATGAATCCCATCGCAAAAAGATAATTAGCCATACTTGGTATCTCATCCTCTATCTCTCGGTTAAGTAATGAGGCTGCTACCCCTAGCACCAAAGCCGCAAAAATCAACTTGGCCATATCAAAAAAGAACTTGGCGGTAGTTTCCTTTCTTACTTTACTTTTATCTAATTCATTCTTGGTTGCCATGTCGCAAATATGGTGAAAGTTTTTGGGATGGCAAATGTTTAGGGGAAATTTATTTTCCAAACTAAAAAAGAGGATGACCTCTTTTGATCATCCTCCCGTTTTTGTCAATTAACTCTTTGATTTTATATTGGAGCCTCACGGCTGGAATATTAGAACTTAACTTGTCTCATTTTTTCTAATATAGAATTGTAGTGTGATTGTATGAGTGCCTTTTGTTTATCGGAGGCTGTCACGATTCGCCCCTTGTATTTTCTCATCAAAGCCTCGTTGATGCCAATTTCCTTGGCAAATTTGCTGGCGTTGATAAAGGGAAACGCCTCGAAGAAACCGCTTAGGTCGTATCGATAATCCACGGTATAGCCATCAGCGTACCATGCGGGTTGTTTACTGTGCTTCTCCTCATAATACTCCGCTTGTTCCTCTAGTACGGCGATGAAGTCCTCTTTTGCCTCCTGTTCCGTAAGGCCGTAACCGTATGCTCCGTTAACATCCTCGGAATAGATGGAGATTCCTCCATCGTTCGCCTTCTCGATAATTGCTTCAATCGTTTTCATAAGAACCTTTTTTTATTTAGTCAATTAAAAGCACCCGTCGTTTAGACGGGTGCGGTTCTTTTACTTCTTTAACCCTGCCTTCTTCATCATACTGTCTAGAGTCCCTTTGGGAACTTCTTGTGTCTTATGACGACCGACTGGGATAAAGTAGTCAAAGTCGGGATGGACATATTTGTAATGCCCTTTCCCTTTTTTGATTGTCCAGCCTGCTGACTCAATCAATTTGTAAAACTCTGAGTACTTCATAAAATCAAAGAACGTTTTTAATTGACATTGCAAAAGTAACGATTATGTTCCATGCCCGCAAATAAAGTAATGATAAAAAGAACATATTTGTTCCTTTTTAACAAATTATCCCTTTATATCCTTATATAGCCTTACATCGCTGAGTAAACCCTAACATCATATAATCACCATATCCCACCTTTGCCCCCGTGATCACGACACAACTATCTATTATTCACTTCAAAACAATCAACAAACAATGGCTACAACTTACAAATTAGTGCAGCGACGGGACATGCACAAGGGAGCGACTGAAGGCGATAAGCTTTATTACGCACAAGCGAAATCTACGGGTACTAGTGATATGGAGCGTCTTTGCTCCATGATTGGCGAGCGTTCTTGCGTATCCAGCGCAGACGTGAAAGCGGTGCTGGATTCGCTTATCTACGTGATGAAGCTGGAGATGTCGGACGGCAAGATCGTACAGTTGGGTGAGTTCGGTAATTTCCGTATCACGTTCGGTAGTGAGGGGACGAAGGTGGAGAAGGATTTCAACGCTACTAAGATTCGTCGTCCTAAGTACACCTTCTCTCCGGGTAAGGCGCTTCGCTCGCAAGCGAAGGTATTGCGATTCGAGAAGGTAAGCGTGGAAAAAGGCGAGGGAGGAAACGACTCCGAGAGTCCGGACGAGATCTAGGCTAAAAGCACGCATCGTTTGAGGGAGAAGGGCGCATCGTTTTGGAAAAGAGGGTGCGTCCTTTTTTTATGAAGTTAGTATTCAGTATATTTGATAATTTATAAATAGAGAAGGATGGACAATGAGAATTTTAAGATAAGGGCTTACGGGTTGCAGGAGCTAGGCATTCAATATTTCCCGAATAGCGCACCCGCTTCGGCCTCGATCCAACTAAAGAGATGGATTAATCTAAACAAGGCGTTACTTTATGAGATTACCGAAGCCGGGTATCATTCCGGGCAACGCTTACTCACGCCACGGCAAGTACAAATCATAACAGCGCATTTAGGGCCTCCATAACAGAGGCTCTTTTTTTGTCCCCGCATATTTCGCAACGGTTTCTCATTGTTGAAATGTTAATTTGTTGATACTTAATAGTTGCGCACCTCTCAAGTAGCGTTTTTTTCTCAAAGCGTGCGAAAGCACCCCGCAGCGCCCTACAAAAAAAATGCGGGCGCAAGTTCAATTTTTCACCTTATCTGCTGCCTCCCTCAGACAGATCACGCATGAAATGCGTCTACCGATTTTTAATGAAGGAAGATGATTCCGGATTCCGCGTACGCGAGTTCGGGCATAAAGAAATTCGCGCCGACAAACAATGTGTCCCATGCGTCGGTAATGTGTGTCTTGTACTCATCCGGGTTATCGGGGCTGTCTTCTGTAGCTTCCGGCGATTTGTCTTTCTCGAATCCGTTCTTGCCTACTTTCACCGCTGTTTGCTCCATGGCGAGTTTGAGGAACTCGTTGTTGTATTTATTGAAAACAGGATAAAGGAGCGTCGGATCATGCTTTAAGGCCCGGTCTATTTGCTCGTGCCTCCAGTCGTGGCGGCTTACCTGTCCGATATAGATATCGGTGATATCCCAACCATATTCCTTGAAGATCCGGATGATGGTATCTTGATAGGACTCGGAGTTATTGCCGGTAGTCCACGTGAAGGTCTGGTCATAAAAGAAGATGATATCACGTTTGAGCTTGTATTTGTAGTATTCGCAAACCTGACGAGCCAATTCATCCAGCTTATCGGGGGTCTTGACAAAGAAGCTCTTTAGGGTACGTAATTGATGGCCTTGTACCTGTCCGATACATGCGGTATTGATTGCGGAGTTACTATCGAAACCGATTAGCAATGGAGCGTCCATATCCAGATCCCCATCGGCTAGGCATCCGGCCAGTTGCAGCCGGTTCCAGTCCGCTCCCATGCTACCCATGTAGCGAGTATCGCCGGGGGTATAGAAATGGTAATCGTTCAAGGCCGAATAGAAGCCATTAGCGACACGGAACAGGCGTTCGTTCATGAACGCGGTACGCCATATAAGGGAAGGAACGTTGCGGTACATTTGCCAAATGTAATCTTTGCCTACGACTTCCATGTTATCGAAAATATCATACTCTCCGTAATATACCGTGTACTCCCGGGTCTTGCCACGCATAGGTTTGACAGGTGCTTGATACTTACGGGCCAACATTAAGTCATGGCGTAATTCTTTGTATTTGCGTTGGGTGTATGATGTTTGTTCCGGAAGGCGCTCGGTTAATTTCATTTCCCGGTATAGGTTCCGGATCAAGTTGATATGAACCGGATTCATGTCGTTGATCTTATCCAATATCCAACGTCCGGCTTTTAAGGTTGGCATATCCGTGGAATAGAGAACGGAATGATGCCAAGGGCATTGGTTGAAATCTTGCAAATTTCCCCGATTGGCGGGATCAACCTCGGATTTTATCTTATCGTAGTCTAGGAATTTCGCCTCCGGACCGATTACCCAATCTAAGGACATGGAGTTCGCCGACATCCCTTGACTGAAGGAGAGTACGACCAATACGGTGCCATTCCAGAAATGAATGCAATTGCCCCATGCGGTCTGAAGCGGCGGGCGCTTGGGCTTTCCGAAGTTGGCGGACAGGGGTGCCTTGCGGCCAACAAAGAAATGAATGCCCTCGATATAGCCCCATTCGGCGAGAGCGTGGATAATCGCCGGTAGCGTATTACCCCAAGCCTTGGCATAGGATGGAGAGATTAAAGCCCCGGTAGAACCCGGCATGGACCAAACATTCCGGATGATGAAGCGTGCGTCCAAACCCTCGGATTTACCGGTACCACGGCTACACACCCAATACTCGTCGTGGGCGGCGATCGCCATTCCCATGCGTTGCATCTTATTGAAAAACTTGCGTTGCGCCTCTTTCGCTTTACGAATGAAAGGTTCAGTCATCAGTGCCATAGTCGTCTGTAATGGGTTCAATATCTACGATATCATGATCTTGCTTGAACAATGCCCGGAATGATTTCCTTTCTTCTTCAAGATTAGGGATAGGCTTGAAATCATCTCCCATTAACGTGACATCATCGGATGGCTCAAAGCAGGGTGGTTCCCAAGCGCTTCGATCAATGTCATCGTCTTCTTTATCGGAGCGGGTGTATTTACCGATCTTGTCCGCGTTGGCGGCGATACCTTTGGGGTCTTTGGCTTCCCGGGCGATGCGGATACCTTCCTTGGCGGCCTCGATCACCATGTAACGATACCAGTTCTTGCCGGCTAACTGTACATTTCCTACGAGTCTCCGGATAGCGGCCAAATCACGATAAGCGGTGGCTTGTGATACGGGCTCACAACTGCCGTCGCAACCGGCCATCAGGAAAGCGATCAGGTCTTTGTCGGCTGTCATGGGGTCTTCCAATAACTTGGAAACACATAACATCCAGCGATCTTTTTGCATAAGCTCCCGGCAGGAGAGAAGGCTTGCCGCTTCTTCATGCCCTTTGAAAAGTACCGTGGCTATCTTGTCGTATGATGTTAGTTCCTTGTTCATTCTTTCTAAAGAGGTTATGATAAAGGGGAACAGCCAATACCTTATGGATTGTCTATTCCCCTTCATTATGGAAGCAAGATTTATTTCAAGTTATCCAGTTCCGCCAGCTCACGTTTGTAATCAGCCAAGCGTTGCTCTGCTTTTTGCCGGAGGTTAAGCTTTCCGTTTTTCTTATGTTGGGCGATAGAGATTTCCGTGCGCCGGATATTCTCCCTCAGTCGTTCGATCCGGTTGGCGATCTGCATACCTTTCAGCAATTGATCGGCCGGGAGCTCCTCGGTTTTTTGAACCTCGGTTTTTAACTGGATCTGCTTACCCTCGGCCCAAGCGTCGATCTGGTCCCATAGCTTGGCACGGCGGCTCCAAAGCTCATGCACCTGATCGGCGATCGGCTTGCGTTGCTCCGGAGTAAGGGCCTCGTTCTGCATCTCCGTGAATAAGGCGGCGTACAAGGGGGTGATCTGGCGGACCTCGTCGAAGATCGTACGGATGTTATCCGGAAGGGAGGAGTACGTGGCGATCTTCGCTCCGGGCCGTAACAGGGCGAATTGATCTTGCAGTTCTTGCAACTCTTCCTGCGCTTCCTCCAGCTCGGCTTGCAATTGATCGATCTCTCCGGATTTATCGTCATTGTCTTCCTCCAGCTCGGTGATCTTGTCTTGTAGCTTGAATAGCTCGGATTCTTTCACGAGGATTTCTTTTAAGACTTTATCGCCTTTTAGCTGATCCGCTGTTTTCTCGATCGCCTTTGTTGCCGCGACCGCTGTTTTCAAGAGTATCGAACCCCGTTCGGAGATTGTTATCTGGGGTTGGGCCGACGATAGGCGCGCTACGGTTGTCAACTTATTCACCAATACGGTGAAATGGGAATCGAACTGCGGAACCTCCTTTACCTCGCTAAAGAAAGCGATATACTTCTTTCTCATCTCCTCCGGAGCTAGAGCTTGAAAAAGCGCTAGACCGTCCGCGTATTTACGCTTACGGTCCGCTAACCAGTTTTGTAATGTTATCATTTAAGAACCTCCTTCCGGTGGAGTAGGAGCTACCCCGGTGAATAATGCGTCTATATCGATAGGCGTTCCCATGATAATCATAGGGGCGGGGCTATCGGCCTCGAAAGTGAAGGACCAACCTCTTTTGTCGGCCGCCGCCTTGCCGCCGTCGAAAGAGGCGGTAACCGTACAAGGATAGCCGGGCTGTCCGATAAGCTGCTGGCTCTCGTTGTCCTCGATGATCAAATAGCCGGGCGTATTGCAGATCTGCCGGGCGAAAGCGGCGGCTTCCACTTTCTTGCCGGGGTGGAAGAACTCGCCGCTGATCTTGTAACTTTTACAATCTGTCTCGCCTTGAGACTCCGCTTTGTATCCTACGGTTGCCCGTGTCGCGTAAATAGGTGTCGGTTTACCTCCCGACTCTAAAAAGGTAAAAGCTCCTGTCGCCGTCACGAAATCGGCTGTGGCCTTGGCCTCTTTGGGGAGCGTGGGGACGACAGAGACTGAGGTTTCCGGAATAAAGGCGATACGACCTTTATAACCCCCCATATTGTCCGCTCCGGCTGGCCATAAAACAGGGCCAAACGAGGCGCACATCACATAATCCGCCGGAACGTCCGCCCCCATGAAGAGGACGGATAGCACCGCTAGCAGAAACAATACGGACAAAACTTTTCTGAAATCTTTCATCGTTTTATTTATTTACTGGTTTTACGATTTGGTATAAGTACCGGAAGCGGTGAAGTCCTCTCCATCGGCTACCGTGACTTTCACGTCTGCCGGCTTGGTATAACCGGCGATATCCTTGAAGGATACGGTTTGCTCACCTTTGGGTATGCCTAAAAGGGTAGCTCCGCTTCTCATCCACTCGCCGTTCTCGCCCACCTTCCAAGCGGCACCGGCTTCTATGGCCTCGTCGCTCTCGATCGTGACGGTCAGGGCGGCACCGGTTACGTAGTCGCCCGCTAAATCAACGCCCTCATTGGTGAACTCGTTAATCTGGAATACCTTCGGATGGATATCCTGAAAGCGGGTACCGTACCCGGCTTGTAGCCAGAACTGAACCTCGTTCGGGTCCTCGAAGATATCGCGGATCTGGACGAACCGGGTCGCCTTCTTCGTATTCACGCCAAAATCCAGCATTCCGGGACGGATTAAGATCAAGGCCTGCCCTGTTCCATATGCCTCATGGGTGACAGGTTCCAGTCCCGGGAACTTGGCGTCGTCCTTGACCGCCTTCCAAAACTCCTCGGTGGATGGGCGGGCGAACGCTTTTGTCTTTTGCCGGTAAGCCTCCTTACAGATCAACTCGATCTCGTTGGCATAATACAGGATCGCTTTACGGCGTAAGAAAGGATGTGCCGCACGTAAGAAGTTGACCAGACGATCGTAATCATCTACACCGTCACCACTGCCAAACGTACCGGTACGTACTAGGTTACGATTCGCCATGGTGATATCCTTCGTTGTCTTGAAATGATCGATCCAAGGGAAAAATCCGGTGAAAGAACTCATCGGGCTATACACATTGTCGTTTCTTTCGGCGAAGAAAGCGGAGAAAGTGATATCCTCCGAATGGCTGATGATGTGATTATCCACCACGAATTTCTCCATGGGGTGTTTCTTTACCGTATGGTCCACCTTCTCCCCGGCGTTGGAGAGAATACGTTTCTCCGTATAATTTAAGATGTTATCCTTCAAACGAGAAACGGTAAGTTCCGGTTTGATGGACATCTCTACCAATTTACCGATTTCATCGGGATACTTAATCTCGGCCCCGGCTTTATATGGGCCGGTGTGTCCGGCTTTGCGGCGAGCGTTCACGATCACGTCCTCATTCTCGATCTCGATCACGTTGAGCTTCATGGCCGCGGCGAACTCCTGAAACGTGAAATAGGGAAGGGTACGCAACACGTTATCGTAATCCTTCGCATAACGATTCAGTTTCTCAATATCTAAAATTCCTTGTTTTGCCATCGTTCTTAGTGTTTAAAAAATCCTGTTTTCTCTGCCTCGGCCATGATAGCGAGGGTATCATCCTCATGCTTATCGGCGAAATCCTTGATATCTCCGGTCTCCGCGGTCGGCTCTTGCTTTACTTTTGCTTCCGGCTTTTTGCCTGCCGGTGTTCCCTTTAGCTCTGCCACGTCTGATTGAAGTTGCTCAATCTGTGTGTCTTTCTCTTTCAACTTTTCTTGGGCGGTCGATAATTGCTCCTGTAAGTCGGAGGTATTACCGGTGCTCTCGATCGAATCGAGCAGCTGATCCACTGTTACGTCTTCCGCTTTCATGTCCGGGTTATCACCCAGTACCTTATTCAGAAGCTTGTCCCAGTTGTCGGCCGCTTGTTTCATCGCATTGTACGAATCATCTTTCAACCACTTCATAAATCACTATGTATTAAAATAATTAAGAACATTCTCGAAAGTATCTATCTCATCGATCATACCGATGTCCATGGCCTCCGGCGCGAAAAACATCTTACCGGTGGCCCATTTACCTTGATCCTCATTGATCACGCCTACCCGGGCGTTAGCGATACTGGAGATGAAATTCTCGTTATACGTATCGCATACTTTTTTTAGCGGTTCCGTATCTCCCTGCAGAGCCTTGTGAAATTCTTGGTTCTTGTCCGTGGATTTGGAGGCATAGATATCGATCAACTTGATTCCCATCTTGGCATAATACTCGCTGGTATCAACGATCGTCATATAGGTACCCACGCTTCCGATCCGGCAGACGTTGGAGTTCGCTACGATCTTGTCGCAACAGGAGGCGATGCCATAGGCGGCGGACGCTACGAAATCATTGCAGAAAGCTACGACAGGTTTGTTTCGGCTGTTAATCGCTTCCTGCATGATCCGGCATCCCATTCCCTCGCCTCCGCCGGAATCGATATTCAAGACGATCGCCTTGATATTATTCTCGTTGTAGCATCGGTTTAGGAGATTCGCCTTGGTAAGCATTCCGGATGGACCGCATTCTTGGTCGTATTTCGTGATCGCCCCGTTGATGTTCATTATGGCTACGGAGTTTTTGGGTGCGTCCTCGGGTGGAGACCATCCTCCATACTCGCTGATCTGGTATGCGCCATTTTTTAGGGAGGCGAAAAGCAAGGCGTTATCCTCGGTCGGCTCTTGTTCGGAAGAAGCGTTCCGGGGTTTCCCGAACATCGCTTCCGGCTTGGTAAGAAAAGATGCGATAAGGGGGAAATAATTCGCCGCGAAGTTTTCCTCGACGAACCATACTCCCCCCAGAATGTTGTGTAGATAAAGCATATCTTCCTTTTTGATGGCAAGGATATACTTATATATATGTATGGTAAAGGACTTCGGTCAATCAATCAGTTGAAGTTGCGGAACCAATTGCTTTCCGGATAACGAGATTTTGTATCCCGAGAAACCGCTAGGATCGCTGGGGTGCAACACCTCGAATTTGCATTTTAGGGGAAAACGATCCGATCCGACCACGAATGTATCCCCACTAAAGTGTTTATACTTAAAGATCGCCGTGAGGTGGTTCAATCGTTCGCATTTTTGCCATAGATCGCCGGTCATATATTGACGGGGTATTTGCAAGGAACCAGATACATTATATAGAGTGCCTGATTCACTTTCTTGTGGCTCAACCTTGATAGAGGTTCCATATCTTCCCGGGTGAAGGTTGATCCAGTCTCCGGACTTGAGTCCAACTTTTACTTTGTCTGCCTCTTGAGACACGCTCGCTATTTGCCTCGAGAAAGCGAACCACGCATCGGAGATGCCTCCCATATTGTCTGCCATAACCTTAGTTTTTATTTGTTTATCAATAATATCTGATCGTAATGGATACACTTGGAATTTTATTCCTCCCAAAAGGGACAAATCGATACGCTTGGTCGGAGTGAAAAACACTCGTATTTAACTTTTATTGTACGAACGTTTCTCTTTTTGCTTCCTAGTTCGGTCCCTCCAGCGATAGTAGTTCTTTTTTAGAGCGTCCTCGCTGATCCCGTTGATATCGAATTTGCGCATAAAGGAAAATATACTTTCGATATACTGTATCCCATACATATGTTTGTTGTAATCTATCCATTCGTGCAGCTCGGCCCAGAACATCAACTCTATCCGTCGCTCAAGGATTCGCTGCGAGCGTTCGCTAAGATAGTTGTAGTAAGCCGGATCTTTTCCACATCGTCTGTCCGGCAAAGCTATTTCCAGCGTTCCTTGCTCCAAAGGGCAGGAGGCCGGGCGCTTGGATGTCAGATCAAACAGGGTATGATACAAATCTGTCTTGTCCGGAAGGGTTATCACTCCTTCCCGGCAATCATTGAATTTTCCACGCATGTACTCCTCCAAATGCTTTTTTATGCTTATCTTTACTGTCACCATATCGATTTTCTCTCTTCTTATAGGCTTTTTTACTCTATTTTCCCTATGTGTATGTGTTATATTTTGCGACCAACACGTCAACAGACCAACAGGAAATATAAAATATGATGCTAATTTACTATATTTCAATGATATAATCGGTAAAATACTAAGAAACATGCGACCAACAAAAAATAGTGGTTGTTGGTCACCCCTACCAACCGTCAACAGTGCCTCATTTTTCCCCGAATTTAGAATTATCACCAACAGTGACCAACAAAAAGAAAACAATGACCAACAGGAAACAACAGTCTACTTCTATCTAATTAATATATATATTATTGATTATTATATATTTATCTTATATCTGTTTTGAAATGTTTCATCTTTTGTTGGTCTGTTGGTCTGTTGACCACTTTTTCTATCCTTTATAGGGTTTCAAAACACGCAAAACTTGCTTATTTCTTTTTTTAATTTCAGGGGGTCCGGGGGAAATAGATGAATAAAGATAGAACCGGCTTCCCGGATGTGCTTGTTGCCCATGGCCTCCAATAGCCAAGCTATATCCTAGAAAGTCGGTTCTATGCGATTTTAAAATACTATCAGTCGTTAAAAGCGGAATCCCGGCTCAGTCTCCGGAGTCTGATCGTAGTTTTGTACGTCTCTTTCGAAATCGACATCGAGCAAGTCTCTGAGAATATCGTAATTGAAACAAACTGCCGAGGTATTACTCTCTTTGTTCACCATAATACGTTTCATGCTGTTATCTATGGTGGGTTCTCCCGCCGGGTTTGCTAGAATGTCTCCTTTTGGGACTTCTTTCACCTCTTGCCATCGATAACGAGTGGAACGTACTTTGCCAATATAGGCCTCGTTACTTTCGAAATAGGTATTTAAGGATTGAAGAGAGAACGCCTCACCTTTTAGCTGCTGGGTATACATAGGATAGATATTTGTCATGTTTAAATATAAAACACGGGTATCTATGGGCTCTAGGGTTTTTATTTCCGTATCCCGGCCTTGTTTCTTAATTGTTACCTTTCCCGGTACTTCGATCTTATAGTCTCTACCTTGAACTAGACTTCCTGTATCGATCAAGAAGTTGAGTATACTGAAGAAGTTGAACATCTTATTTGAGGAACTAATCGATTCTACTTGTTTGATCACTTTCGCTATTGCGATTTCGAAGAACTGTTCTGCGGTAAAAGGTAGTTGCAATGAGGTATGTTCTTCCACTATACGACAAACGGAAACGAACATAGATACTGTTTCGAGTATACGAGAGAGACCATCCGTGTTTTTAACGGATACCCGTACTTCGTCTTTCAAGGATTTAAAGACCTCGTCGTATACTTTCTTATAATGTTGCAAGATGCTATTTCTGCACGCCAATATCTCAAGGAGGACGCTATGCAGTCCGGATTCCTCGTATCCTTTCAACTCATTGAAGATTTCTTCTTCCAATTCCGATCGATCGTCACGTTTCGGTACCTCGCAAATGATACATCGATTTGCTAGAGAGTTGTCATCCTGTTGGGGACTTTCTTGGCCCATGATAACAAGAGCTGCGTTCACTTGACTACTGTCTATCTCCTTGCTTACCGCATCCTTACGTTTCTGCTTGCCTTCACCATCATATACGGCGGATTTCAAGGCTTGGAAAATCACAGGGTTTATTTGCGTGTCGTTATACTCTTCGAGCATGATCGGGATATTCCGGTATCTCTCCAGCCAAGAGAACAAAGCGGCGGGGGTTCCGGAGTTTAGGTTGAATGCTGGTGCGTCCGGAGACATCGATAGAGAGCGGATGGAATAACCAACTTGTGATTTTCCGGAACCCGTCGGACCGATAAAGAATAAAGCCGTAAAGGTTCTCCTGACATTGTATATATCGCTACGGAAGGCACTCATGATCGAATATATGATCGCCCACATACCGTTATTGTTTAGCTTGTATACCTCGTTCATCAGTGAGGCCCACTTTTGGAAATTGATAGAACATCCCGCTTTGGGTTCCCGGTACTTGATAAAGCGATCCAGATAGTAGCGATCGCTATCCCGGCGCTCGGATGCGTAAATTTTAGAGAAAGCCGGGATATAGTAATATTTTTTGTTATGTTCGACTAATCCTAGATCAGTAACATATTGAAGCTCTTGTTTACCATCTATCTCATGTACGATTGCATTACTGAAAGCAAAAAATCCTTCATCATACCAACCAAACATACGGAGTTCAAAGCATGTTTTAAATCTAGCGGCTATACTTTCAGATATAGAATCTAAATGGTTTTGAGTTCCGTTACTAAAGAAAAATGCGCCTTCTTCCCATATTCTTTTTTTAAAAGTTTGAAGGGTGATCATATCTCCACTAATCCATTCCATGTAAATGGGATAATTATAGCAAGGAGAGGTTATTTGGACAACTCGTTTGTTGAACTGGCTTTCTTTATCATAGATATGAATAAGCGGTTCCATATAAAAGTTTCCTACTCTTATATATGAATTTTTCCCATTAGAGAACATATATGCTACCTTCCTTCCTGAGGAATCTATCAAGGGAAAATATTTATAAGCTTTCCACATTCGATTTATTTCCGGATCTTTTTCAACGTAATCAGGCAAACGATTGGGATCGAAGATTAGAGCGGTACCATCTATTTGCAATGCGTCGTTATTAAACTTAACCTCAGATTTTCGAATTTCAAGGTAAGGTTTTAGAACGTGCTCAAGAGCTGTTTTTGTTACTCCTAACATTCGGGCATAATCTGTAGTTTGGAAAGCCCGGGTGGTAGCATCCGCGTAGGATATCACTTCAGAGCATCTTTCTAAGGCTATTTTCTTTATATTCTCGGGAGATTCCCGGAATGTACTGTATAATCCGATATAGTATTCATTGAATCCAATCTCTTTCTCTGTGTCTACGAGTTTATAACGTTCTTCACCTTTCTCGTCTACATAACTTTCCCGCTCTCTTTTATATTTGCTCATGGAGACCGTGAAGCCGGTTCTTGTCAAGGAACGTAGAAATGAGAGCTCTTCCGGTTCGATCATGTTTTCTTTTACCTCGAATTTATCCCTGCAACGGATGATGGGAGATAGCCGGCGAAGCTCTTGGACCTCGGACACACCCGGGATACCTGTTATAAGGATGACCGGACAAACTCCCCATCCCTCGGAGAAACGATTGATAGACCAAGTAAGGGTGACTTGTTTGTTCCCGGTTTTTACAAGTTCCTCCGCTTCTTCCACGCCGGTCAATCCCGGTTGGGTAGGTTGGGCTGGCACGCTTTTCTTACCTACGGCTTGTAGCTCGGCAACTAGATTTGTTATCAATTCCCCATCTGCGTTAAATCGTTCGGCGAGGGATACGATATACGCTTGCCTTTGTAATTTATCCGGTACGACGGAGATACTTTGGGCGATAATCCGGAGAACCTCTGTTTTCCGGATCGGATCATCCATCTCGCTTTCGAATGCTTTATAAATAAAGGAGATGAAGTCGGTCTCCTGCTTTTTCAAGAATTTGGCTAGTTTCTCAGTCCCCATCTTGCGGGCGAAACTGTCCGGATCTTCTCCTTCCGGAAGAAGAACGGCACGGACGTTCATGCCCTCGGCCAGCATGATATCCATGTTCCGGACGGAGGCTTTCATGCCGGCTGCGTCTCCATCATAAACGGCAGTGACGTTTCGGGTAAATTTCTTGATGATCCGGACTTGATCTAGTGTAAGGGCGGTACCGCTACCGCAGACCGTATTGGGATAACCGGATTGAACGAAAGAGAGTACGTCAAATTGACCTTCCACCAAATAGCATTTATCGGATTTCGATATCTCTTGGCGAGCTTGGTATATACCGAATAACGTCTTTCCCTTATGAAAAAGGGGAGTCTCCGGAGAGTTTAGATATTTACATTGGGTATCCTTATCCAAGGAACGGCCCGTGAAACCGATCACTAGTCCTGATAAGGAATAAAACGGGAATGTGATCCTATTTACAAATCGATCGAAGATCTTTCCGTCCTCTTTCCTTGTAATCAAACCGGCCTTCTCCATAGCCGCCATGTCATAACCTTTTTGAGAGCCTAACTCGGTCAATGCGGTAAACATGGATGAAGAGTACCCCGCTCCATATTTAGACAGGATATTCGGGGTGATTCCTCGTGTTTCCAGATATTCAGCGGCCTCTTTCTTCTTGAGGAAAGCCGTAAACGTTTCTTGGGCGAATGTGAGGCAGATTTGTAGGGCCTCCCGCTCTTTCGCTTTCTTCCGTTCATCGTCGGTTAGTTCCCGTTCGGGTACTGTTATGTTGTATTTCGAGGCGACTAGCTTTACCGCCTCGAAGAAAGATATCCCTTCGTGCTCTTTTACGAAGGTTATCACGTTCCCGCCTTTACCACATCCAAAACATTTCCAGATATTCTTAGCGGGGGATACGACTAGGCTTGCGTCCTTGTCCCCATGGAATGGGCAAACTCCCTTGTAATTTACTCCAGCTTTTTTTAGCTTAACATAATCACCTATCACGTCTACTATATTGGCCGTGTTGATGATATTATCGATCACGTCTTGAGGTATCATATTTCATCTTCTTTATTGTCGTTAAATAAATATAGTTGTCGGGCTTCGAAGGCCTCTTGTAAGGATACGCCTAGAGTTGTGGCTAGACGTAAATACTCTTGATCTGTGGGGCTTTCCTCTCCTCGGTATAATTTCCAAAACCGTACTTGGTTGATATTTACCGCATGCAGGAAAGCTGTTGTTACATTGAAATATTCCGGATTGACCAATTTAATCCGGAACAATTCTAGCACAAGGTTCCGTTTTACGGAAGGACGGTAAACGATATGGTTCCTATGGATATATAGTTTAACGGCTAACTCGGTCTTTCCTAGAATCTTCCCTATTTCCTTGAGAGTTATCTTCCCCAGATTCTCCTTCAATATTTTTTCTTGGCTTTCTGACCAGCGTTGTCTTTTCATGTCGTCTTATGAATTTATAATCTTGACTAAAATCATAGTCATAGTTTCCTTCTTGAATGAACATACAGACTATCTTTATAAAGAGTTCTCTGTTTTCCTCCTTAACCGTAGCCTCGAGAGAGAATGAACGATCTACTTTCATATTTAGAAGTTCATTATATACGCCGTTCACATATTCCCGGAATAGATCTACTCCCATTTTCTCTTTATAGATGGCGATCCAGTTCCAATCTGTCATTCGATACCGGGCGTAACTATCCATCGATTACCTCAATATTGTCAAAATCTGCGGTGTCAAAATCCAATGGTTCTCCAAAAAGAGGATTATCGGAGGTGACGCACGCTCCCGGAACATATAGGTTTAGTTCCAACCATTTCAAAAAATCCTCCCGATCGCAATTAACGGGAGGGCATTCTACTTCATATACGATTCTAGCTTTCATTGTATATTCTTTTCTAATTGTCTTTTCATGTCCATTACGATCCTATCGACACTTGATCTTTGATCGATAGGCTTCGTCGCCAAGTAAGTACATAAGCAATCATCTAGGATGACAGCTTCTTCCTGTGAGATATCTTGAATGATGATCTTGCCGTTTGAATCCGTTTCGATATACATGATCATTCCTCCTTCCTCTGTGCCCATATGTTGTCCATCTTGGCTAACTTATTTTGCATGTAGCTGCGAAGTAAAGTGGAACATTCTTCTGTATAGTCCGCAAATTTGCAAGCGAACTGGTATTCACATGTCCGATCAACATCACGAACGAATTTGCCGGCATGATTGATTATGGCTTTTATGTGCATCTTATCGGATTGGATAAATTGCTCGTCCTGCATTAATAGCCCTTGGATTTCCATAGCGGAGTTCTCTAGGATATCTGCCGCTATGAACATCATCCAAATCGGTAAAGCGTACTCCTGCGGAGTAGTATGCGCCAACTTTTTTCTTTTGGCGGTGGCTACAGCCATCGCTAAATAATTCTTGTCATTCATCTTTTTTCTTTCCTCCTAAAATTTCCATGGCATGATTACACATCTTGATGGCCAGATATTGGAATAGCTTGGGAGATTTGTTTTTTGCGGGAGGTAAAAAATCCACATTCAATTTAACCACATCCCCATGTTGCGTGATGGTAATCACTGCCTTTGCTTGCTTGATTGCCTTGTAGGTCTTTTTATTCAATCGTTTCATGTTTCTTTATTTTTGTTCTAATTCTCTGATGAAAAGTTTCAATGCATCTTCTTCAGTAGGGGATGCTGCCGAAGTGTAAAAGATCATGGCCGTATTCCAAGCTTCGATAGCCTTCTTTTTGCATTCATCTTTACCCTTTGTTCGTCCATCACTTTCTGATAAGGAAAGTAATTCGTCTAAAGTTGAATAGTCCCAATCGCTACCATCCAATATTTTATTGTATACTTCTTCAAATTTTTCTTTCATAACTTAATATTTATCTTTTTGTTAATCGATTATTTGGAATATGACTTTCACTTTTTTACAACGGTATCCCATATTGTACCACTGTCTCCATGTACGGGAACATCCCTTACACCATTGTTTTACGCAATCGCTTCGATAATACCGTTGGGAGTTCATGATAAGAGCCCCTTCTGGATAAACTATCATGTACATTATATCCTCTCTCATGATGTTTACTTATTCTTAGTTTATGTTAATCTCCTATGATCTGGCGAATCGTATATTTTTGCCTTCCTTTGAAATCAGAGAAATTGACTAAGGTTTGTTTATGGTAAAGGGCAAGGGCTACCTTCCGAAATCTTTCATAATTATGTCGGTCAATAGGTTTAAGCTTCCATTTATTCATATCTTCCTTTAGTTTTTTGCGAGTATGGGCAAAATGGCCTATACTGCTATTTTTCCCAAATTCATGCTTAAAATCATAGCAATGGAAATGATCATCCTTTGACAGAAAGATTCTTAGTTTTTCCAATCTGGTAAAACTTAATCTCTCCACACCTTGCCTGGATGTCTCTTTTTCTTCCAGCCAAGCTTCAATTACAAGGTCGTAGAAACCCGAATTATATTCTCTTTTGTAGAAATAATGTATTTTCATTTCTTATTAGGCTTTTTATATTAAAATAGGATTAGAGTGTTTACTGTTGATCTTCCGGAGGAAGGATTTTCTGCATTCCTCGGGATTGGCAGTACTTGGTATAAGTATAATAGTACGACAGTCTATCCGGAGAGGAACCTTACCTTCATCGTTGCCAAGAGGTACCTTTAGGGTTGGATTCTTGCACATATCCGCTTTAGGTTTAATCGTAGCTGGTGGAATCTGTTTTTTTAATCCAAGTTCTTTAACTAAAGCATAGACTTTCTCCGGGCGTATGCCTAACATCTTGGCCATAAATTGGCCGGTCAGTTTTTTGTAATTGGTACGAATGTACTCCTTTTGTTCTTCTAATGTTGCCATGGTATTTTAGTTATTGCGTAATCTGACGTATTCGATTCTAAATCTCCTAGAGCGAGTTCTATATCTACAGAAATCATTCCTGGATATATATTCGCTAGCGACGAATATTGACAATAGAGCAGAGGCCACTATTGATCTTGCCATTGGAGAAAGGTCAAATGAGATATTGAAGTTCGTGCAGAACCACCATGCGGAAAGCTCGTTGATTTTGCTACAACCTACTTTCTTATACACCCTTTGGATAACATTGTCAACAGTCTTAATCTTGATCTGTAGCGCATATGCTACCTCCTTGATCGAGGCTCCCCAAGCGATACGTTCCGCAATTTGACTCTCTCGTCGTGTTAGTTCTGCATATTTGTTCATATCAAGCCGGTGTTATGTTCCAGATTTCGTTAGGATCAGTTATTCCATATTTCGCAAAAACCTTCTCAACAGCCTCTTTTTCCTGTACAGGAATATTGGTGATGCGTTTACGCTTTTGATAGTAATGTTGCTTGGTCTTTGTACCCAAAGCTTTCATCAAATCTTCCTGCAAAGGCATGTAGTCTTCATACTTTACCTTTCGCGTTCCTTTCAAAAATGAGTAATTCAAATTCAATGCTGCCATATTACCACTTGATTAAATATTTTTTCAATGTTACACCGTTTATTGTTTGGGTCAAGCGTAGTTCAACACTATATCCTAACCTAACTAGTTTGTCTATGTCCTCTGAAGTGAGAGCATATATAAAACACGTTTCTCCTCCTTGTTTTGCTCCTTTTGCTATTTCTTTAAGCGCTGGTTTCAAACGACTGTAGTTCTCTACTAATTTCCGTGCATCTTTCGCACTAAACCAATTAAGCCAAACCTTTATCTTTCTCATACTTCATGTGTTTATAGGGTGTTTACCCTATTGATTAATAAATCTGCTTTTGTTATCTTTGAAATGTTGAATGTTTAATACAGGTGCAAATATATTGCTATTTCGCAATATATAAAACTTTTTATATTGAAATTTCGCAATATGAATGAGGATTTTTTTGATCGTTTAGATAGATATATGATATACAAGAAATTAAACGATAACAAAGTTACCGTAGAATCTGGAATTCCTGTAGGGTCGCTAGGGAAACAAAGAAAAGGCTCTCGTGGGTTATCTATTGCGAGTATTGCGAAATTGCTATATACGTATAGTGATTTGAACGCAGATTGGTTAATAACAGGAAGAGGAGAAATGCTCCTCTCCGAAGAAAAAATGCCAGAGCATGAATTAATCAATGAGTTAAAAATAATTAATCGAAACTATGATGAGATGAAGAAGGATCGTGATGAGTGGTTCTTCAAAGCGCGTAAATTAGAAGAGGAACTCAAAAAGTATAATTCCAAATCAAAAACCGACGAAGCTGTATGACGATTACTTATGGAGGTAAGTGGAATACAGGGGGGGATGGCATAGATTGATTTTTTTAATCTTTAAATATAAACATTATGAACGAAACAGATCTTTTTATTCAATTGACTAGTTTGGAGGATTCTCCTATTACTATTTGTGTGAAACATATTGCTGCCATTTATCCTAATGGGGATAATACAATGATTCTTCTTCCTTCAGGAGAGAAGATAGAGGTAAAAGAGGCATATTCTGTCGTCTTTTCAATTTTGCCTAATACGGCTTCTATTGAAGAGTGTCTATAAGAACCGGGACTGTTTTAGGACAAAATAGTATTATAGTGATATTTGTGATATTTTGATAAACAGATAAATAGATGCTAAGCGTTTACACAAAAGGGTCTTGGTACCCCGACTTAGAAAAAGGGAAATGGTTGGTATTCAACTGTTTCCCTTTTTTTGTGTCCTGCCCTTAAATCTAAAGGATAGTCAACGATTGTAATCAAAACAATTGTTCGTATCTTCAAGTAAAAAACATTCTTCTTACTATATACAAATATAATTACTATCTCATCTATTTCCAGATTATCGCCGTGGAATATATAGACCACGTCGTGATTTGTATATTCCACGTCTTGATCTGTACAGACCACGTCGTGGTTTGTAGAATTATACAGTATGCGCATAAGAATTCATAGGCTATCGAGCAAGAATTCATATAGGAGCGGAGCGTTTTTTGCTTAGGGAGAAGAAGAGACGCTCTTACGTGTCAAAGTGGGAATAGTGTCAAACAATTAGACAGCATTGTCAAAATATTGGACAGTTCTAAAAGAATGGCTTTTTGTTATCTGGTTGTTGTTTAGTTGTTTATGTGTTTTGGCACGTTCTTTGCTATTATTTTAAGTAGAAAATAATAGAGCAATGAAACAAATATTACTTACAACAGTTCTTTCTCTCAGTTTCGCTACCGCGACGGTGGCCCAAGAGAAACTTTGGACTTTGGATGAATGTATGCGCTATGCCGTGGAAAACAGCCCATCGGTTAAAAAGCAAGTTTATACATCAGATACGTATAAGGCGGAACGGAATGCCGCCGTAGCTTCTTTTTTCCCGGCGGCATCGGCTAAGGTCGGAGCGCAATATAGTTTTGGCCGTTCGATCGATCCTGCGACCAATACCTATGAGAATACTTCTACGTTTAATAATAACTATGGCCTCGACGCTTCTATTCCTATTTTTACGGGCGGACAGCTGATCAATCAATGGTTGATGGCAAAATCCAATCGCCGTATGGGAGTTAATGACATACAGAAAGCGAAAGATGATTTAGCGATGAAAACCATGCAGGCTTATATGGATGTGGTGTATTATAAAGGAACGATTCGTATGGCAGCCGAGAAATTGGAGGAGAGTAACCGTACCTTATATAAGACTCGCCGGCAAGAAGAGCTGGGTTTGAAAGGGAAAGCGGATGTAGCTCAATTCGAGGCTCAAGTAGCGGCCGATGATTATACATTGACCCACCAGCAGAATCTTTTCAATACGGCCTTGCTTACCTTGAGGGAATGTATGAATTATCCATCTGATTTAGAACTGGAGGTGGATACTTTATTACCGGATATCAATTATGTCCCGGAAGTAGAGAACGTGGCGGAGATTTTCGCTTATGCGTCCGGGAATAACCCTACCGCCTTGCAAGCCGAGTATCAATTAACGCAAAGTAAATACCAATATCGTATTTATAAAGGAAAGTTGCTGCCGAGTATTTATTTGAATGCTGGAATCTCTACGAGTTATTTCGAGAACCTGAAGTCTGAGACCTCTCCGGAAGCTTTCAAGGATCAGTTTAAGAATAACCGTGGTGAATATGTCTCTTTTAGCCTTGGCTTCCCCTTATTCGATGGTTTGAGCAGATTAACGAACGCTCGTCGTTACCGTAACAATATGCGGATCGCGCGGGAGACAAGGACAGAGGTCTTTCGCCAGTTGCAGACAGCGGTAGAGCAATCGGTCCTGGATCGTGAGGGATACGCTAAAGAGGCCATACAGATGGATAAGAAGGTGAGATCGGATGAGTTGGCTTATCGTGTGACCCTACGGAAGTACGAGGAAGGCTTGATGAGTACGCTGGATGTACAGACAAGCGCGAATACGCTGTTGGAGTCCAAGGCCAATTTGCTTCAAAAGCGATTGATGTACTTATTGAAAAGCAAGTTGGTAGATTATTATAAGGGCAAGCCTCTTATCAATGAATAAGAATTGAGAACATAGAATTTAGATGATAATAAAAAATATAGAATACGATGGATATACAATTAGAGAAAAAGAAAGGTCTTCAGAAGAAGCATATTCCTTATGTAGCGGGTGGCGTGTTGTTCGTTATCTTGTTGGGATGGATTATCTTTGGTGATCATGCTTCTACGTTGAAAGTGGACGCGAGAGGGATTAGCATCGGTAATGTGACCCGTGAGCAATTCAATGACTTCTTTCGTATGGATGGTCAGGTGCAACCTATCACGGTCGTGCAGCTTAGCCCCGAGGAGGGCGGTATCGTGCAGGAGAAAGTCGTGGAAGAGGGCGCCCAAGTGAAGAAAGGCGATATTATTGTTCGTCTGAGCAACTCAAATCTGGATTTGCAGATATTGAACGCTGAGGCCGAGTTGGCGGAGAAGCAGAACTTCCTTCGTAATACGCAGGTTACCATGGAGCAGGATAAGCTGACCAATCAGATGGAGAAACTTCAATACGATATGGACATGAACCGGGCCCGCCGCTCGTTCAACCAACAAGAACAGTTGTATAAAGAGAACTTGATCGCCAAGGAGGATTATCTGAAAGCGAAGGAGGACTTCGAGTTGGCCTCTCAAAAGCACGCCTTGATTACCGAGCGCTTGCGCCAAGACTCTATCTCCCGCACGATCCAGATGGATGAGATGGAGGCCAGCTTGGCGAACATGCGGAAGAATATCCTGTTGATCCGTGAGCGTAAGGAAAACTTGAATGTCCGTTCTCAGATCGACGGTGAGTTGGGACTGTTGGATGTCGTATTGGGGCAAAGTATCAATCCGGGACAAAAGATCGGCCAGATTAACGACCTTTCCGATTATAAGATCGAGGCCATGATCGACGAGCATTATATAGACCGTGTGAAACCGGGCTTAAGCGCCGCTTTCGAGCGTCAAGGCTCGTCTTTCGACTTAACGGTGCGCAAAGTTTATCCCGAGGTTCGTGATGGTAAGTTCCGTACGGATTTCGTTTTCACAGGTGAGCGTCCGGATAATATCCGTAGCGGACAGACCTACTATATCAACTTGGAGCTGGGACAACCTACCGAGAGTATCATTATCCCGAAGGGAACTTTCTTCCAGAGTACGGGTGGAAGTTGGATATTTGTTCTTGATCCGGATGGAAAGAAAGCTTACAGGCGTTCTATCAAGATCGGTCGTCAGAACCCGCAATACTATGAGGTTCTTGAAGGTCTGGAAGCCGGTGAGAAGGTGATTGTGTCCAGTTATGAGAGTTATAAGGATAATGAAGTGCTGGTGCTGGAATAAAATCGATATAATATGAAAAACATACTAATCGCCATTCGTTCCATTTTTAAGAAAGGGCGGCATAACGTGATTAAAATCGTATCGTTGGGAATCGGTTTAGCGGTAGGTTTGGTATTGATCGCTAAAGTCTATTTCGAACAATCGTATGATGATTTTTATCCGGATAGAGACCGGGTCTATCAAGTATGGGCGAAATACCAGCAAAATGGAGGGGAGTTGAAGGATTATCCGCAAACAAGCGGTGGCATCGCTCCAACTATGCAACAACAGATACCCGAGATCGAGACCGTCACCCGATACACGAGTTTTGGAGACTGGACCTTTACGATGACCGACACCAAGATGAAATACTCCGGTCGTTGTATCATAGCGGATAGTTGTTTCTTTGATATTCTTCCTCGTCCTATGTTGATCGGAAATGCGAAAGAGGTTCTTTCCACCCCGATGTACGTGTTGATATCAAGTCGTATAGCGAAAAATATCGGAGGCGATGTTATCGGGAAAAACTTCACGGTAGACAATTCGCCGGGACGTACTATGACTATTGGTGGCGTTTTTGAGGAAGTTCCGGAAAATTCTCATTCCCGTTACGATGTAATTGTTTCCATGGCTTCGGCGGGTCGGTTCATGTGGGAGGGTTCGCCTACTAATATGTTGGGAAACGATCGTTACATAAGCTATGTGAAGTTGCACAAGGGGGTGAATCCTTTAGCTTTGGAGGAACAGGTGCGTACGTTTGTGAATTCTTATTTCCCTCCGGAGGAACAGCAAAAGGTCGGGTTAAGCATTGATTTCTCATTTCATAAGCTAGATAATCTACACAAGGAGTTGCCGCAAGTCAAGCGAATGACGTGGATACTTTCCTTACTGGCCTTCGCTTTGATCTTTACGGCGGTGATGAACTATATCTTGATCGTGATATCCTCTATCGTAAATCGCTCGAAGGAGGTGGCTGTCCATAAATGTTATGGGGCAAGCGAGAATAATATTCATGGTATGATGTTTGGTGAGGCGTTGGTACATATAGTGCTTTCACTGATCTTGGCCTTATTGTTGATCCTTGCGTTTAGAGGTACGGTAGAGGAGTTGTTGGCGACTTCGTTAGATTCCTTGCTCTTGTCTAATGGTAGCTTGGTCTTGCTAGGGATATGTATCTTGGTGTTTTTCGTATCTGGTTTTATGCCGGGATCATTATACGCTCGGATTCCGGTGGCCTCCGCTTTCCGTAATTACCGGGAGAATAAGCGTATCTGGAAGAAAGCCTTGTTGCTTGTCCAGTTTGTAGCCACGGGCTTTTTGGTGACGATGCTTGTTTTCGTTGCCCGTCAATATACGTTTATGGTGAACGATCGTCCGGGATATGCCTATGAGAACCTTGCCTACTGCGGGTTAGCTGGCGTGGACTCTACTTCTCGTGCCAAGATTCTGGATGAGGTGATGCGGCTTCCGGGGGTCGTTGCGGCTACCACCGTCTATCAATTGCCTTTCGAGCATGCTTCCGGTAATAATATTCTTTTACCGGGTGAGACTCAAGAGCTTTTTAATATCGCCGATCTCTATTGGGTAGGTAACGGATATTTGGACATGATGGAGATTCCCGTGATCCAAGGCCGCTCGTTCACGGAAAATGTGACCAATTCAAGAGAGGTGATGGTAGACCGCCGTTTCGTGGAGAAAATGAAATTGGTAGCGGGCTGGACGGATGATGTGATCGGGAAGGATATCTGCGTCACCGAACATAGCAAATGGAATGAGGAGCCATTCACGATTTGCGGTGTTTATGAGAATATCCGTCTGGGAGGAATCTCGAACCAAGATATGCGGCCTTCCGTATTATTCTATGCGCATAAGCCCATGTATACCTTGCAGGTGAAGTTCCATGAGCTGAACAACGATAGTATGGCTCGTTTACAGCAGAAGATATCCGAGACATTTCCGGATCGTGAACTGAACGCTATCTCTTTCCGTTCCGAGATCATGGATCTATATAAGGACTCCCGCCAATTCCGTGATTCCGTGATGATCGGAGGTTTGGTCACGCTTCTTGTTACGTTGATAGGACTTATTGGCTATACGAATGATGAGGTGAGCCGTCGTCGTAAGGAGATAGCGGTTCGCCGGGTGAATGGGGCTACCTTATGGGATATATTGAGGTTGTTCATAAAGGATATCGGATATATCTGTATCTATGCGGTCATATTAGGCGGTGGTATAGCATACTTTGTCTTGCAAAAGTGGCAAGAGCAATTCACGGAGAAGGTTCCTTTGTCATGGTACATATTCTTGGGTTGCGGCGTATGTGTATTATTGATTATATATTCCGTGGTTTGTCTGGATGCCCGCAAGACGGCTAATGATAATCCGGTGAATTGCTTAAAATCTGAGTGATTGAAAATAGATAATAGAAAATTGATAATTCATAATTCATGAATAATTTATTGAACTTTAAGTCCTTTTTAAAGTTCCTTGGAAGGAATAAGGCTTATACGCTGATAGACGTGTTTGGTCTGTCTGTATCGTTGATGTTTGTGTTATTGATAGCGGTCTATACGGTACAGGAGATGTCTACAGATAAATTCCATACCAAGGCGGATCGTATCTATCTGGTCGGGAATGAGAATTGGATGGCCACCGGAGCCGCCATTCCTTATAAGATAAAGGAACGCTATCCGGAGGTAGAGAAAGTTTGCCCGGTAGTGGCAGATAATTCAAGCAATATAGTTGTAGTTTCCGGTGATCGGAAACTGAAGGCGAACGTGATGTTCGCGGACTCCACGTTCTTCGATTTCTTTGATTTCCGGCTGTTACAAGGCACTCGTGAGCAAGCGTTGGCCGCCGGGAACTATGCGGTGGTCTCCTCTTCGTTCGCCCGTAAGATGTTCGGAACGGATGATCCGATGGGACGGCAGTTAGTGGTGGGAGATACCATATCGGCTACTATAAATGGGGTGGTGGAGGATTTACTTCATTCCTCTATTCCCGAAGCGGATGTGATCGTGCGTTGGGAGCAGATTCGCTGTTTTAACCCCAGCTTAGCCCCGGATCAGTTGGGGAATGCCGGAAGTACATCGGCTTTTGTCTTGGTGCGTGAGGGTAGTGATTTCCCTTCTCGTGCGGAGGATATGGCCCATTGGTTCAAGGAGTTTTATTGGCCGTATCAATATGGGACGGCAAAGGAGGTACGCATATTGCCGCTTAGTGAGCAGTATTTTGCGAAAGCCGCTTCTTACTCTTCTTTGCGAAAGGGAGATTGGCGTTTCGTGATCGTGCTGATGTCCGTAGGTTTCCTTATCTTGATTTTCGCGGTCATTAATTATATTAACTTGACGGTCGCCCAAGCGGGTTTCAGGGCGAAGGAGATGGCTACCCGGCGCCTTTTGGGTTCTTCACGGGGCGAGTTATTCATGCGCTTGATGCTGGAGTCTACTTTGCTTACGTTTATTTCTTTGGTTATCGGGGTTCTCCTTGCCTTGGCGGTCGTGCCGTTTGTCAATGATTTATTGCAGACACGTGTCGATATGAATGTATTGGGTAGACCTGTCTGGCTATTGGCTTTGGTTTCATTAACGGTTGTCGTGGGAGTTTTATCCGGCTTACTGCCCGCTATCATTATTTCTTCTTCTAAACCGATCGAGGTGGTAAGGGGTACGTTCCGGGCTAAGACGAAAATGGTATTCAGTAAGTTCTTTATCGTATTCCAAAATGTGATCACGATCACGATGATCGCCGCCTCTATCACGATGGTTTGCCAGATCGTTCATATGATCAACGCTCCTGTCGGATATAAAACGAAGAATTTATTGGCTATGCGGTCGGTGGATGAAAGGCAGTTATCCGCTTTTGTCGGTGAGTTGAAAGGTTTGTCATGCGTAGATAGGGTCGGGAAGACTCAAGGATTGCCTTTATTCGGTAGTAATAATTGGACTTCTACTTATCAGGGGCAAAATATATCTTTTCAGCAATTCGTTATGGATAAGGATTGTTACGATATGCTGGGATTGGAGATTTTGCGTGATAACCATTTAACGACAGAGGGCTGGTTCCTAAACGAGCAAGCGATGCGTGAGATGAACTTATCGGAGGATGCGACCTCTTTTATGTTGGATAGGCACGAAAGGCCGATAGCGATAGCGGGTATCGTCCGGGATTTCTATTGCTTTGGAAATGTGACGACAGGGATGAACCCTGTCATGTTCCGTTTCTTGAAAGATAATGAAGCTCCTTGGATGATTTTGATCGAGACACAAGGTGATCCTTTCGCCGCAAAGGAGGCTATCGGTAAAGTATATGAGAAAGTGACCGGACTTGAGTTTGAGGCTTTCTTCATGGATGAGAGTTTACAAAACTCATTCGACTCGCAAATCCGTTTGGCAAAGATCGTAATCGTATTCTCGATAATCGCCATCCTTATTTCTTTGCTAGGCTTATTGGCGATGTCCACTTATTTTATCCAACAGCGTTTGCAAGAAGTATCCGTACGAAAGGTATTTGGTTCCAGCAACCGGCAGATATTGGTTAAGCTCGTATTCACGTTCTTGAACTATGTGCTGATCGCTTTCGTGATCGCCATACCTATTATTATGTACTTTATGAAAGATTGGCTGTCCGACTATTCGTATCGTATCGGTTTAAGCCCGCTGATATTTATCGCTGCCGGCTTATTCTGCCTCGTGATCTCGTTTGTCTCTGTCTTTTTCCAGAGCTACCGGGCTGCCACATCGAATCCGGTGGATAGCTTTAGGCATAGGCTTTAGTAACTTTTAAAAGGAAATATCATGAACTCAATCGTACGAAATTTCGTTTTTGTGATCAGTCGTTTTAAAATGGCTAGTTTCTTGAATGTAGCAGGATTATCTGTGGCTTTTACAGCTTTCTTGATCTTGTTCATGCAAGTTCGTTACGAGTGGGGATACGATCGTTTCCATAAGCATGCCGACCGGTTGTATCGCTTGGAGATCGTTCACAATAATAAAGGGGCGCAAGTCGTATTGAACCGCCCGCTTATCGATCGGTTCTTGGCCTCCTCTCCACATATTGAGGAGGGGGCGCTAATCAATCGGTGGGGCGATAAGAAGTATATCACGGTGGATCGGGATGGTGAGCGGATGACTTTCCATGAGGAGCTCTATGCCTGCTATCCCTCCTATGCCCGTGTTTTCAACTTTGATATGGTGGAAGGTGAAGCGGCGGCGTTGGAGGAGAAGGGCCGGGTATTGATACCGGCAAGTATGGCTCATCGTTTCTTCGGCAATCATCCGGCGGTCGGGCAAGTCTTGATCGGAGAGGGGTGGACGTCCGAGGTGGGAGGTGTCTACCGGGACTTTCCCTCCAACTCGATCGTCAGTAATGCGGTCTATCGGCGCATATCGGACAAGGAAGGCGCAGGCGCTTGGATGCAAAATAATTTTGAGTGTTATCTCCGTCTGGATAATCCGGCCTCCGCTCCGGATGTCTTGGCTGGTTTCGAGAAAAATTTCCGCCACGACGAATGGAATTGGAAAACGAGACAATTGCGCTTGACTTCTCTGCCGGATATCTATTTTAAGACTGACACGAGCTACGATTCACAGAAGCAAAAGGGGAGCTATGCCCAGCTTCAAGCGCTATCTGCTATCGCTATCTTGATCGTATTGATAGCGGTCATTAATTTCATGAACTTCAGCAATGCTTTGGTGCCGGTCCGTCTGCGGGGCATCAACACGAGGAAGGTATTGGGGAGTCCGGTATCGGCGCTCCGGATGGCCGTGGCTTCGGAGGCGGTGGGGATGTGCCTGTTGTCTTACCTGATCGCTTTGCTGCTGGTTCGCCTGTTGTCGAAGACCGGGTTTGTGGATTTGGTCAGTGGAGGCATTTCCTTGGAGGGGCAGATGCCCTTGTTGATCGCCTGTGGAGGCTTTGTGTTGCTGATCGGACTTATCGCTGGTTGCTGGCCGGCTTGGTATATCACCTCTTTCTCTCCGGCACTGGTGCTGAAAGGAAATTTTGGCTTATCTCCCAAGGGGCGCTCGTTCCGCAATGTGTTAGTAGGATTTCAGTTCGTGGCCTCTTTTATTTTGGTTATAGCGGCTTTGTTTATCACGTGGCAGAATTACAATATGCTTCATACGCCGCTTGGATTCGATAGCGAGCGGATTGTCACCGTAAAGCTAAACCGTAATCTGAGCAGGCAACCGGAGAGCGTGCGTCAGCGGTTGGGGCAACTCTCCTCTGTCGAGGCCTTGTCGTTTACCTCAAGAGTGCTTGGCGCTGAGGATAATTACTCCGGCTGGGGACGTACCTACGTGGATGAGGATATCCAATTCAAGGTGGTGCAGGCTGACCCGGAGATTGAGCGGGTATTGGCCCTTCCTATTCTGGAGGGGCGGGGATTCCTGCCGGAAGACCAGTTGAGCGATGGCACTTATTTGTTCAATGAGGAAGCGAAACGGACCTATGGGCTGAAAGCGGGAGATCCAATCCGGTTGGACTGGGGAGATTTACATCGTAGGGAGAAGATCGCCGGTTTCGTGCCTGACCTGAAATATAACTCGTTCCGGGATAAGTTGGAGCCGTTCGCCATCTTTGTCGGAAAAGATATTATGGCTGGGACCTTGACGAACCTGATGATCCTTGTTCGCCCGGGGACGGACTACCGTCAACTCTCGCTAGACATAGAGAGCTCCTTGCGGGAACTAGATCCTGATTATCCCCTTGATATCCATTTGTTCAACAATATCCAAGAGAACTTGTACCAGAAAGAGCTGCTACTTGGCAAACAAATCTTGTTCTTCAGCTTGATTGCCGTATTTGTGTCTTTGGTAGGCGTATTTGGTGTTGTCTTGTTTGAGAGCGAATATAAACGGAAAGAGATCGGTATCCGGAAGGTATTTGGCGCTACCGTGATGGACTTGTTGCGGAAGCATAACCTATCGTATCTATGGATCGTCATGATCTGTTTCGTGATCGCCTCGCCGATCGCTTGGTACGGCATTGAGCGCTGGCAAGAGAATTTCGCCTTGAAGGCTCCGCTCCATTGGTGGATTTTCCTCTTGGCTTTCCTTGCCATTACGATCATCACGTTGCTCACGGTTACGATCCAGAACTACCGGGCTGCCAGCACGAATCCCGTGGACAGCATCCGGCAGGGATGTTGATATCGGCCCTTCAGATCCCGAACAAGAACGGTAACGGTTTGCTGTCCTTGAAATCTTTGGCGGTGTTTCCGGCGTAAATCTCGCCGTCTGTGAGCGTTAGTTTCTTGATAGGTGTACCTGCCTTGAAGTCCAAGCTCTTGAAATCTACCCAAAAGATATCCGGGCTTAAAGTAGACTCGAAGTAATATACCTTATTCTTCTGGTCGGCTACCGTACGCCAGCGGGTAGAGGAGATATTCGGTTGATCCGGGGTCGTGATTCCCAGAGGTACCGATACGTTACGCATTACGCTGAATACCCCGGCTACCGCTTCCCGGAAATTACTTGTCTGCGGGATGGCGTGGATATAGAAAGAGGCACGCACGAAACGATCGGAAGCTCGGTTCGTACCCGGCAACATGACCAAGCCGCCTATCTGTTGCCAGTAATCGTTTAAGGTTAGTTGCTTATCGTATGTAGGGGAATTCGTCATGACTTGGCATTCCCGTCCCTCGTGGATAACCAAGTTCCCGTTCAGGTATTCGAAGATAGCGCTATTTCCTGAAGCGTCCGAGATCGAGAGATGCAAGGTCGATTTCGCCCCGTTCGGGAGATCCGGATCGTCGATGCGGAAGACCTCCTTGCTTAACTCGGCAACCGCCTCATCTACCGTGGCGAAATTATCGAGTACATACTGCGTCCAGATGCTAAGCCCCATAACCGGGCGGTTATCGTCCGGTCGGAAATAAGATGACTCGGTGAGGAACAATAGGTTGGCTACAAGCCCTTTCTCGTTCATTCCGTCGCACGTACCGATATCATACCCGGCGGTCACCACGCTTCCGTATTTCGAGGTCCATTGGATGGTATTATCGGATATCGCCCCCCTTCTTTGCACGCCTCGGGGGAAGAGGTAAAGGTTGGATTGCGGGTCCTCTTTCCAATCCATGGTACGTCCGGTTACGACCATATTGTCCGGCCCGAGGTAAACGGCCCTTGTACACGCCTCGCTTCCCGTAGGGTTCATGAACATGAGCAAGCCGGCGAAAAGAGAGGCCAGTGTTAAATTCTTTGATTTCATAAGATCTATATTATTAGGATAATCTATTTATGAAACAAGTGGCTTTAAGGAATGTTTAGGGATGGTTTAGAATGATATACGAGATACGGAGCCGTGTGAATAACCCCCATTTCGTTTTTAGGCTTTCATATCGTTGAGCATGCGGAGGCGTTGGGTATGGGAAGCCAACGATACGATTTGATCTCCTTGGACGATAAATAAGTGCGGTTTCTACCGTGATAAAAACATTTAATAACATCCTTTTTATCGGGCTTATTACCTTAAAGGCGTTATCTTTGCCCATGAATAAATAACAGTTTTGGGAGTACAAACTAAAAACAATTTGATTATGTTCTCAGGTATTGTAGAAGAAGCGGCTCAGGTAGTAGCCCTCCAATCCGATAAAGGAAACCTTCATCTGACGATGAAGTGCTCATTCGTGAATGAGCTGAAAATAGATCAGAGCGTGGCTCACAACGGCGTTTGCCTTACGGTGGTAAGCATGACGGAAGATACGTATACGGTTACCGCTATCAAGGAGACCTTGGAACGTTCGAACCTCGGGAACCTGAAAGTGGGCGATAAGGTGAACTTGGAGCGTAGCATGTTGATGAACGGCCGTCTGGACGGGCATATCGTACAGGGGCACGTGGACCAGACCGCCGTTTGTGCGGAGGTGAAGGAGGCGGACGGCAGCTGGTACTATACGTTCGAGTACGCTTTTGATAAGGAGATGGCCCGGCAGGGGTATATGACCGTGGAGAAAGGCTCCGTTTGCGTGAACGGCGTCAGCCTGACGGTATGTAACTCCCAGCAAAACAGTTTCCAAGTCGCTATCATCCCTTATACGCACGATAACACGAACTTTTGCCAGATCGAGAAAGGTACGGTAGTGAACCTAGAGTTCGATATTGTCGGGAAGTATATCAGCAAGATGATGCAGTTTAAATAAGGTTCGAAGAATTTCCTATCCATAAAAGGCTTTAGCGGTATCTGATGATCCCGGCTAGAGCCTTTTCTATCTACAGACAATCTTAATTCCGTGCGTGTACGATTAAAAACGTTTTAAGTAAATTTTCACTAACCAAAACTATCCTTGGTATGTTTATTGTTATATAATTATATGAGAAAAATAGACTAAACATATCAGATTATGGCCTATATCGATTATTACAAAATTTTGGGGGTGAACAAGGACGCTTCTCAGGATGATATCAAGAAAGCCTATAAGAAGTTGGCTCGGCAATATCACCCTGACTTGAATCCGAACGATCCCGACGCCCATCGTAAGTTTCAGGAGATCAATGAGGCGAACGAGGTGCTTAGCGATCCGGAAAAGCGTAAGAAATACGACCAGTACGGGGAGAATTGGAAACATGCGGATGAGTTCGAGGCTCAACGGAAGCAGTACGGCCAGCAAGGTGGCGGCTTTGGCGGCGGCTTCTCGAACGGTGGAGGTACGTATTGGTCTTCCTCCGGCGATGATGGAGAGTTCTCGGATTTCTTTGAGTCTATGTTTGGTTCCCGCCGGGGTGGCGGTGGCCGTTCTAATCATGGGTTCCGTGGACAGGATTACACGGCCGAATTGCACTTATCCTTGATGGATGCGGCCAAGACACATAAGCAGGTGATCACCGTGAACGGCAAGAACCTGCGTATCACGGTTCCCGCCGGCGTAGCCAACGGGCAAACCATTAAGCTGAAAGGCCAAGGCGGGCCGGGCATGAATGGAGGCCCTGCCGGTGATTTGTACATCACGTTCATTATCCCGGACGACAGCCGTTTCAAACGGGTGGGAGACGATCTGTACCTGACTGTCCCCTTGAACCTCTATACGGCGGTCTTGGGTGGCGAGCAGATTATCGGTACCTTGGATAGCAAGGTGAAACTGAAAGTAAAACCGGGCACGCAAAACAATACGAAAGTCCGGTTGAAAGGTAAGGGATTCCCTGTTTACAAGAAGGAGGGGCAGTTTGGTGACTTGATCGTCACGTACTCGATCGAGGTGCCGACCAACTTGACAGAGAAACAGAAGGAATTGTTCCGGGAAATACAAAGTCTAAATTAAAAACAGGTGTATTATGCAAACAGATTTAGTTATTGTCAGTGAATACTGCCAGAAATGCCATATAGACCCTTCGTTCATCATTTTGCTGGAAGAGGGAGGTTTGATAGACATTAATATCACGGATGGAGAGAGGTATCTCTTCTCTTCCCAGCTCCGTGATCTGGAACAATACACACGTATGTATTACGACTTGTCTATTAACATCGAGGGAATCGAGGCCATTCATCATATGCTGAACCGGATGCGGAATTTGCAGGCGGAGATACAATCGTTGAGAAACCGTCTGCATTTATATGAACCATTCGGTTTTGATACGATCGAGAATTTCTAGTGTCAAATTGCTGCTAAACAAGGCTTCACTGCCCGATAGCGAAGGGCGTATGCAAACAAATTGAAAATATTTCTTGAAAATGTTTGGAAGTTTGGAATGTAATATATACCTTTGCACTCGCAATCAGGAAATGATAGCGACTATATCGCGGAGTGGAGCAGTGGTAGCTCGTTGGGCTCATAACCCAAAGGTCGTAAGTTCGAGTCTTGCCTCCGCAA
>PPYE01046167.1_pt1 | contig 128405 bp, 124 predicted proteins | sample 1559881 | NCBI WGS metagenome assembly PPYE01 (sample SAMN08240022, study PRJNA423297) | Human gut metagenome, whole genome shotgun sequencing project.
ATCCTTTTACTCCACTGAAATAAAAGGATTTTTTTTGATTTTTAAACTTTTAGTGCTCTAGTTTCGCAATTTTTCAGAAAACGATTCGCTGCATTACTTACGAGTCTTTTTTCTTCAGAAAATTCTGGGAAAACCTTTCATCTGCTGTGTCCTTTTAGCCGCCAAACTAAAACCTCGACCGCTTCTCCTGATTGCGCTCATTAGCCGGCGCCAGAACGATTTTCAAACAAGCCCGCGTCCATCCGATTGGGAAATTTTTCGAAAATTAGCACAATCTTTTCAGACTAAAACTCCTGTATGAAGTATCCTTAGGTAAACGAAAACCCTGATTTCCTAAATAACAACTATGAAAATATTTGTCCGCAAAAATATTCTTCTCTCCTTCTCAGTAGTTGCCGCCCTCCTGCTTTCTGCATGCTCAATGGATCCGGACGTCGAAATCACCAATGAAAACGTTAAAGACGCCGTCAGCAGCCTCTCAAAAGCAGATGCAGCCAAAGTAGCCGCTCTCGGCGGGGACAAATATCTTCTTGGTAAAACCTTAAATAAGGTGAGCAAGCAGCTGCCTGCCGATTACTACAATTATGAGATCAACGAGTTGGTTGAACACGCCCGTTTGAATCGAAATTTCAATCTTGCTCAGGCTAATAAAGGAGAACTTACTCCCGAGACGGTCAGATCAGATTTTGCTGAAAGTCCCGAAGAAAAGTCTATTGAGATCTCTGAAATCAGCATGCAAGACCATTATTTAAGAGCTCTCAGAACCGAACTTAAACGACCTTTGCCTTTAGGCACTGCCACCCTCGGAAAAGGCGTTCTGACGTGCAGAAAAAAAGACAACCTGATTGCGCTTGACGAACTGGAATCTCAAAACGCAGAAGCCTTCAAAAAAGAAAAAGCCCGCAAACTCAGACGTAAAGAATGTCATGAGATGAAACGTCCGGCAAAATTAACGCTTCGCGCAGAAGAAAAGGGTTTCGGTGGAAAAACTATTTTTAGAACGGCAAGAGGCTGGGTGGATGCAAGAGATCTGACAGACAGGACACCGGCCGAAGAATTAGCCAAGATGAGAGAAGAAGCCCAGGAAAAACTGACTTATCTGAAGAACCATCCTGCTCCTCAGTTCTATCATGTCTTCAGACCTCTTCTTGATATTTCCGCAAAGAATCCGACACGAATCAAATTAGCCCAAAAAGCGATTCTTATCAATATGGCTCAGCATAAGGAGTCTTGGGATCAGGCAACTGCACGCTTCGTGCAGGAACAACGAGACTTCGCTCGGTCAGAATATTCCTGCTCCTTCGAAAAAGACTGCTCTGAAAATCAAAAAGGCAACCTCAGAATGGCTTACTACATTCATACAGCTGCCCCGAAGAACGTAAAAGTCGGCACGCTACCTTGTGAAATTTCTAACGTCTCAGGTTGCCGAAATTTCACGAACTAACTCAAGGCATTCCTTAAAAACGCTCGAAATTATCGAGCGTTTTTCACATCCGCAGGAGGAACAATCTTTTGAGTACGGCTAGACTTCATAGCTTCCTGTTTTTGAACGGAAGCCGCATGGAGACCCTCAGCAACTCTGAGCAGGACTTGACGGTCTCTTCTTGAAAGCTGAGATATCACCGAGTCCTCTGAGATCAAACTCCTCGCCCCGCTTTTATCGTCGGTGCGGCCCAGAAGGTAATCGGTAGAAACGTTCAGTGAATTGGCAAGACGCACTAAAGCGTAAAGCGTCGGAGATCTTGAACTGCCCTGATTCTCATAAAGAGAAAGAACCGGCTGAGGTATCGCGCTCAGACTCGAGAGCTCGGCTTGAGTAAGGTTGTTTTCGTGTCTGAGCTGTAAAAGCCTCTGACAAAGTGTTCTTCTAATTTTAGGATCGGATCCCATTCTTCCTCCTGTCCTGTTCAGGCAAACGGAAATCTTATCACGTTAATTGGCTATTTGTTCGCAATAAAGACCCTGTAGTAAAACCTCATTTAAATAATTTTTTCCTTTTCTTTTATAGTGATACACGATTTTAGTACAAAAAAATAACTTACAAATAAATCCAAAATACGGGATATTTGTACCTTCCCTACCAATTTTACTAATTTTCGAGTCCCCCACTCCGCATCTTTTTCAGCAATCCTCTCAAAAAAGCATCAACCGCCATTCGCTTCTCAAAATGTAGTTAGATTCATCGGATATGCCCTCTCCCATAGCTAAAATATCCTCGACATGCGCTTTCAAGCGCCTCTTTTTATTTCGGGAAAAACAATGGAATTACAGAATCAACTTAAGCAGATGGCTGCCAAAGCTGCCCTCGAATATGTTGTCGAGGGAGAATATCTTGGCGTAGGCACCGGAACAACGGTAGGATTTTTCATCACTGAATTAGCTACTTCCGGTAAAAAAGTAAAGGGCTGCGTTTCCAGTTCGGAAGCCACGACCCGACAGCTTCTCGCCTACGGCATTCCTGTCTGCGATTTGAATGATATCGTTGATTACCTTCCTGTTTATATTGACGGATGCGATGAAATTGACGGCAATTTCTGCATGATCAAAGGCGGCGGCGGAGCACTAACACGCGAGAAGATTGTCGCTCAGGCATCTGAAAAATTTGTCTGTATCGCTGACGAAAGCAAGGTTGTAAAACAGCTCGGTGCTTTCCCTCTTCCTTTAGAGGTCATCCCGATGGCTGTGAGCTCTGTCTCCAGAGCAATGGAAGATTTAGGCGGTCATCCGGTTGTTCGTGATTTCATTACGGACAACGGCAACAACATCATCGATGTGCACGGTCTTCAGATTAAAGAACCGCAGCTGTTGGAAAACGCCATCAACAAAATTCCGGGCGTTGTAACCTGCGGCATTTTTGCTCACAGAGGCGCCGACGTCCTCCTCGTTGCTTCGGAAGCAGGTATTAAAGTTACAAAGCCCAAGAAAAGCTTCTTCTCTTCACGAAAAGCTAAATAACTAAAGTTCTATGTCGAGGGAGCGGCGCTAAAGCGCCGCTCTTTTGTTTAGTCGTTCAAGAAATATTCAACTGTCGTTACGACGCGAACATTCTTTATGAAGGGCGTATTGTCATCTCTATCGGTAATAGAGAAGACGCCTTGGTTAGCCCTTCTGATCTTCCCGAGTTTTGAGCCGGAGTCTTCAGCGAATTTTTTAGCTGCTTCCTTAGCGTTTTTCGTCGCAATCTCGATCATCTTTGGCTTGATTTCGTTCAAACCGGTAAACGAATAATTGATCATATAGCTATAGTCGTTCGTCAGAGCAACACCTTGCTTCAGAAGCTCTCTCTGGGCCTCCATAAGCTTCCGAACTGTGTCTACTTTGTCCGTCGCAATCGTGATGACCTGAGTGATAATGTAGCGGAAAGGCGGCCGGTTAGGCCCGTAATTATTTGCCAAAGTATCGTTAACTTTTGGCGCAGCTAACGAGATTTCAGAAGGGTCAATTCCTCCTTTCTTTAAAAAGTCAAAAACAGTGTCTTGCTTTTTCTCCAGGTTGTCATAAACCGTAGCGAGGTCATTGCCCATTTCATTAAAGCTCAGCGGCCAAATGACATGATTTGCTTTGACTTCTTTTTCGCAAAGACCCTTAACCGTCACGATGCGGTCTTTGTTTAAAAGTGCATTGACACCGTCCCCTACTTGGTTTCCGAAGAGGGCAATACCGCCTATGAACCCGGCGGCCAGGATAATGCTGGGAATTATTTTTCCTTCCACGACCTATTCTCTCTTAACTTAGTTACTAATTTTGAAGTGCAGTACGAATCGCATCACCTACGGCCATCGCCGACATCGGATTCTGTCCGGTGATCACTCTATTATTAACAACGACATGAGACTGGAAGTTATCCGAACACTGAAATTTGGCTCCATGTTTTACTAAAGCAGTTTCCAGAGCAAACGGGACGACCTTATCTAAACCAATACCCTTTTCTTCCGAATTTGTAAAGCTGTTGATTTTCTTTCCGTCCACAAGATACTTGCCGTTTGAAAGTTTCACATTTACTAAAGCGGCCGGTCCGTGGCAAACAGCAGCAACCACACCGCCGTTTTCATAAATCTTAGAAGTTATGGCAGCTAATTCTTTATTGTCGGGAAAGTCCCACATGACGCCATGGCCACCGGCAAAAAAGACAGCCTTATATTCTTCGGGTTTAACCTCAGACGGTTTCATGGTGAAATTGATTTTTCTCTGTGCAGAAAGATCCTGCGCAAAAGCCTTATTAATCGGATCGGAAGCGTCCTGTCCTTCGACAGGGCATTCGCCGCCCTGAGGACTGACGAAATCAATTTCGTACCCTGCGTCCTTCAATACTTTCCAGGGATGTGTCACTTCTGAGAGCCAGTAGCCCGTCTTTTTACCTGTGTTTCCCAGTTCTCCATGACTGGTAATTACGAAAAGAATTTTTCCGGACGTTTTTGGTTTTTCCTCAGGAACTGCCGCAGCCGAAGTTCCTCCAGCGGCCGCTGCAATAGGCATACAAGTTAAGAACGACAATGCGTTCCTACGCAACATTCTCATTTTTAATCTCCTCATTATCGAGTTATTTTGGATTGTATTTCTCGGGATAACCCTTAAATTTGCACTTCTCCCACAATGGGAAAAAATTAAAAGAAAAATAATTTTCAAAATCTTTTATATTGCAATCAGGGCGTTGGACTATCTTGGAGGAATTATTCAAAATTTTTACATTCAATCGAGATGACAAGTATTTTTTTTTCCTATAGAATTCAATTCTCTTTTGGAGAGGTGGCCGAGTGGTTTAAGGCGCACGCCTGGAAAGCGTGTAAACCCTTTAAAGGTTTCGGGGGTTCGAATCCCCCCCTCTCCGCCAACGCCTCAATAACGGCGGGGCTTCCAAGACGAAAATCAAAAATGTCCACCAAAATGTCCACCACAGGACATTGACATATTTTCTATTCGCTTTTTTCTCTATTTGTGGTTTTCTGCGCAGAATTTAATAGCTCGGTCAGCTCTGTCGACAACCTCTTTATATCTGACTGCCAGGCTGAGACATCTATTACGTTCCCGATCGGCGTTAGTTTTGGACAATCGTCCAATCTCTGCGAGTTGGCGGCGCATCCGGTCAAGCTCACCACGAGAAGCAGACTCAGCAATACGCAACTCAGATAAAGCAACCGCATCCCTAGTCTGCTGGGTCTTGTATGTCTCAATCGTTCTCTCGAGCGTTGTGATTTGAGCACGGGCATTTTTGAGTTCCTCCGAGTTCTGCCCCTGGTGGTATCCGTAGAAGTATGCGGAAACGACCACAAGGAGCGCGCCGATAATCTTTAGTACCATGGCCACCACCCATAGAAGTAAACCTGGTAGGTGTACGATCCCAGCATGATTGCTAAGTCAATGATGTAAAACCACTTCCAACGTTTGAGGAAATTCCGCCAGCCGACTTCAAGCTGACCGTGAAAGGCAAGGTACTTGTCCTTAACTAAGAAGCAAAGGAACAACAAAATAATGGAGGAGGAAAAGAAGCCTCCCGTAAGCCATTCCTGAGGAGTTCTCCGGATGTAGTCCGGGAAAAAAGATGCTCCTCCCTCTACGCAGAAAAGCCTCCAAAGTAAGATCGCGAGGTTGAGAAGTACCACGCATACAAAGCAAAGACCGTAGGATTTCCACAGCGTCATCTTTGTGGGCGATGTCTGCCACTCCTCGAGGACTTTCCAAAAATTCATGCCGAATGCTCCTGTAACCGTGGCCAGGATTAAACCAATAACTGATATAATTTCACTCATAAAATATCCTTTGCAAATATTTTGTATTCCGCTCAGTGCTCCAACACTGGGCGGTTTTAGTTTTAGCTCTTAAAGAAAAGTTCCAACTCCCGCATCCTTCTATCCCTCAGCCCTTTCGTGACCACAGGATTGTCCGGGTTGCAATACTTCGGCCACCAGGTGCGTACGTTTTCCCACTCGCCTCTGTTAATCATTCCGAAAAGCCTGTAGGTCCGGCACTTCGTCAGGCCGAAGTTGTAGACGAATGACATCAGGGCAATAAACTGATTCTCGTTGATGTCGATATGGATAAGCGTTGCAAGCTCCTCCTGGGTGCGTTGGAGGTCTCGATCTAAAAGGTCGTAGGCTTCTCTCCGAGTAACGATGTCGCCCTCGTGAACATTCCGGGCATGGCCGAATCCGATTGTCCAATGGCCCGTGGGGCACTTGTAGGCCATTGGTTCAAACCCTTCTTGTTCTGCTACAAACTCGGCGGCGATCTCAGGAGGAAACAGCATTAAATTTTGTTTTCTCATTTATGCTCGGCCTCCTCGTGCTTCTTATAGAGTTCGTGAATGAGTTTTGTATTGTTCTGAATGGCCTGCTCGTTAGCCCATATTCCCCGTTTGATATCGTCAAATATCACGTTGCGCTCGCAGTAATACCACCCTAGAAGAAAGCCGAAGCAGATTGCGATGGCGATAGCCGCTGACCTGCATAGGCGTATCGCCCACTCATTTAAAAAGACACTCATGATTTAGCTCCTAGCTTATTGTCTAAAAATTTTTTGATGTAATAAGCGATGATCCTGACGCCAAGGTAGGCAGCCATGAAAGAGATTCCGACTGCGGCCAACTCATTGACGCCGTAGCCTTCGAGGATCCAGAAAACCCCGATAGCAGTCACGCCTCCGGACAATGCCTCCCAGATTGCTTCAAGCGCAGAGAACTCGATCGGCCGCTCCTTTCGCTTCTCTCTCCAGTCGTCGACGTATCGGAGCAGTCCGGCGATTAGGCCCAGGCCACCCACGCAGCCGATTAAGGTGTTTATCAATTCAGTATGTTTAAGCATGGCAATGTGCGCGCTCCTTGGAACTTTCTGTTCCGATTATCATTCGCTGTTTCTGCGTCATGTAGACACTCTTGTCATCACTCAATTAAGCTTCAATGCAACGGCTTTTTGCATTGTCAACTATCAAGTTCGCTTCAAGTATCACCTCGACAAATCAGCCTTCTTGGGAAACTGTTAGACATGTTATGAGCGCTTTTTCTTTCAATGCGCACACCTAAAGAAAAGCCCCTCACATGGAGGGGCGGAGTGGTTAGCGATTGAATTTAAAAAAGCGGAGCACTTTGCCCTGTCCTGCTTTGAGTATGAATGACCCTCGAATTTTTACTGTGTCTCCCTTTCGTACAAGTATCGGAGGAGTTTGAACACCGCCGCTATCGCCGTAAGAAGTTGAGTAGGCAAAGTCCTGACCATTGATATTTATTACCGCCCAATAAGCGTCATTTATTAGGTCTGAGGGCTTTTGAGCATACGCAGTCATGTATGCGTCAAAGGGCACTGTCACGGGATTTGACATGCTGCTGTCGGCCGAACTAACGGAAAGAGGAACATGAGTAGGGCTGGTTTCTACCGCATAGATAAAGGCCGAAGACAGCATTGAATTAAATTCAGACTTCTTGGTGAACTTGTCCAAAAGGAGTTGGAGGAGCGACTTCAGCATGACGCACCTCCTACAAGTGAAGTGTTACGCTGCCCCTTCGCAGGGAACGAATTTTGCCTCAAGCGGTTGCTGATCGTCCGTCTCGCAATAGAGACTAATGGTATCCCCCTTCCGAACCGGAGTTGTAATTCTGAGATAACCTTGAGAGTTAACGCAACACATTCCCAACTTTCCGGTAATGCCGACATTGATCGATGGTCGGTTTCCGCCGAATGTAATCCATCCATCACTTGGAGGCGTATAAAGTTGAGCCTGAGCGTGGTTAACAAAGAACGTTGTTCCGGGATTTGGGTTTGAGAAAAGACCTTGACTTCCGACCCATTCCTTTTTGCTAGTAAGGAACTTCTCCGCAAAGAGCTGTACCAATGACTTAAGCGACATAGCACACCTCCTTGCGGAAGAGTGTTCTTAATACCCCCCCCCGATTGTCTTGTACAGACTAATAGCTATATTTTTTAGGTTACGGCCTTGTACCGTGCATTGAATCCCTTTTGCAATAGGAATGAATGTTGCTATTGTTCCGCCTGAGGAATTATTAAAAATATAAGTAGAAACGTAACTAGAGAGAATCAACCGGGAAGGCGGTGCTCCATCAGTAGTTGCTCTTACAATTACGAACCCATCGGCTTGTGCATTGAAAGTTGCAACCGTGGCAACCTCGTCTCCTACACTATTAACCGTCGGAGTAATGCTAATGCTCTGACTAGAAGGCATGGCCTGATGTCCAACCAACTCGGATTCTTTCTTGCTGTAGAACTTTGAAAGCAGGAGGCTCAATACGTTTTTCAGCATAATGCGCCTCCTGTCTGAAGATTAGTATTTACTCCCCACTGCTGGTGAGAACCAAAGCTCTGAGAAGGTACCGTAGACAACGACTCGATAACCTTTCTTAACGGGCATAACACCTGAAAAAGTGATGTTGCTAGGGCTAACTGAGAATCCAAGAGTTTTTCTTGAGATGATTTTTCCATCCGCCCCGAACGAGTAAACATCAATGCTGTTATCTGAACTCTCATTAGATTTGTAGAAACCCAGGTAACCATCTCCTGGAGGAACGTATTCTGTCGTGCCGTTTGAGAGCTGAATCCGCTTTGATGGGTATGCTTGACGGCCGACCCATTCTGATTTGCTTTGCAGGAACTTCTCGGCAAACAGAGAGATAAAGCTTTTAAGCGACATAACTCACCTCTCTTACAAACAGCCGAGACAATAGATCTAATATACCCCCCCCCGATTGTCTTAGTTAAATCGATAATGACATCTTTTAAATTGTTACCTTGGACTGTCCAGGTCTGCCCTTTTGCTATGGGAATTGAGGTTGCTAGACGGGCACCCTCCCACGGAAAAGTTAGATTGCCGGTAACTCCCGCGGATGATATTCCAATTATTGGAACTGAACTTGTGCTCGTCCCCGCAAGATATAAATAACCGTCAAAAGCGGCAACCCCTGAAAATGCTTGAGCTGTCCACTCTGAGCCAATCGTTCCGTTTTCGACTAGTCTGGTGTAATTGTTAGACGGCATAGCGCTATGCGCCGCCTGTGCTGGTGTGGTTCGACTATCCAGCAGTCGTTGAATAAGTTGTTTTAGCATTTTGACTCCTTGCCCGAGCCAAAATGCCCGAGCCAATTAGTTAGGTAACTTTAGGGGATAAATTAAAGCCTTAGCTCCTGAACCTGACCACTGAAGCGTTACCGTGTCCCCCTTCTTCAAAAAACAATTGACTGCATTGTTGTAGCGGTACGACCTGACAAGGGTCACATAGTTCGACTTAATGTCGATCAAACTGTAGGTGGTATCGGTTCCTGGCGTAACACTGTCAAGCACACTTAAAACAATGAGACACGCAGATGTCGCTACATAGACCTGTTGAACAACGTCCCCAGAAGGAAGCGGTATTACAGTTGGATTGTCCCAATCAGGAAGACCAAACTCTGTAGCCTCAGCCCCATAGATTAGCTTACTACCCCCCCCCGCTTACAGCCCGTTTAGGTACAAGCTGATTTACAAGCAACTGAATCAACTGTTTAAGCATTAAAACCTCCACTCATGTTTTGTCTTGCATTGACTTTCTGCTGTAGCTCGTAAGCCAAAGCCGCGGGAAACTCAGGCCATTCAACGAACGGGAAACCCTGCGCCTCTGTTAAATCTCTCAAAGCCTGTCTGTATGTTTCCAGCTCGGTGCGGGCTGCGTCTTCAAGGGCTGATCTCTTGGCTCCTGCACTTCTTGCCACGGTGATGTCAGGCAGTTTCACATAGTCGTCTGTATCCGAGATTCTTGCGTTGCGCTCTGCTTTGATCTCGTTGCTGTAGCGCTGTGTGCAGAATGCGTCAGTGTTTTCCGGAAGATCAGCCTGTGTGTAATATTTCCCATCAGCACTCTGATACAGCTCGTCCGTAATCAACTGAGATTTGACCGCAAACTGCTGACCCGTCTTGAACTTGACTTTGGCTTTGCCGATCAACGGTTTTTCCAACACTTCAACTTTGAGGTTGTCGGCTTTCAGGCCAGGCGTTGTGAATGTGTAGAGGTCATAGCCATACTGGAAACCCTCGGGCCTGTTCAACGGCTCAATCGGGATTTCCTCTTGAACCTTGTCGCCTTTCAGGTACTTCTTATCAACCAGTGCGATAAGCTCCACGGAGCACGGCTCGACATGGAACCCTTGAACGTCCGACAAGGACGTGATTCTGCCGTTGCCCATTTTCACGCCATAAGCGGCCACTGGCTTAGATAGCGCCTTGGTTAGGTACTGCTGCTTAATCTCTGCAAGAGTTGTCATGCCTGATCTCCGTAATGCTCGTCGCAGTAGGCAAAAGCCAGAACGTGGAAAACTTTGTCACGTGCTTTGGAATAGGAAATCCTCTTGCCGGTTTCCTCGTTAAAGTTGCGAACGTCCACACATGCGGAAGTGTCGGTAACAGTGAAACCATTCTTAAGCACGAGGGTGCAGACCGTCGTGCCCGTGCCTTCCACGTGGTGATAGTCCGCATGATCGATCATGGCGTCAACCGCTTCGGGGCTGATAAAAGGGTATTTACAGGCTTTTCTAGCTTCTTCTCTGATCTCTTGAGTGTTCATGTTTTATCTCCTTATGAATCAGATTCGTTTTCTAAAGCGTCGATTTCGGCTTGAGTGGCTCCGTTATCTAAGCAAAGCTGTTTGAGAATTGGCACGAGATAGGCCTCGATCTTTGAGCCCAAAGTGCTGGTCACCCAAGTAGCTATCGCCGAAGCAAACGACGCGGCAAACGCCGCAGCCCATCCGATATTTGTTCGAGCTTGTGCCCGCTGAGCGTCTGTAAGATTGTTCTGCTCTGTGTACAAAATAGCCGTCGGTGCCTCGCCCGTATCGCCTTTTGGCCCGTCATTACCCGTATCCCCCTTCAAACCGCGGGGGCCTTGAACGGAAAGTTTTACCCAATAGTTTTCGTTGGTAAGTTCTGTTCCTGCGGGCGCGGCTTTAATCGCCTCATAGACGTAACCGTCGGCGTCCTTCACTCGGTCAAGAATGCTGTATGCGGTCGTTGCGCTATACGTGCCTTTCCACGTGTAACGCACCTTTCCGATATTAAGTGTTGGCATAGGTAGCTTCTACCTCCCCGTTGTCGTTAATAGAAAATTGAGCCGGTGCCAAACCCACATATTCAAGCTGTAACACACCTTCCTCATTGACCTGAAATTGTCCGAAGCAAGTGGCATAAGGGCTTTGACCCATAGGGCCTTGAGGCCCGACACCACCGGCAGGCCCCGGACTGCCCTGCAAACCGCGCTCACCGCGGGGGCCTCGCAGATTTGAAATCTTTGCACCGACAGTGGCCGTCGTTGCCGTTACCGCGGTTATCCGGAATAAGTCGCCGTTAGTTGAATTGAGCACCAAGTCTCCCACCTTTACATAGGCGGAGGGCGTCAAATTAGAAAGCGGAAAAGTCTCCGACTCGGATACCGTCGGGCTTGTCCGGGTAGAGAATCCGGTTTGCGCCGCGATCGCTTGAATCTGCTGGAGGGCCTGTTGGCATGTGAGCTTGTCATCGTTTGTCGAATGTGCGTTGGCCTGAGCTTGGGCCGCCAGTTGCTCGATCGTTTGAAAGGTGAGGACTAGGTCATCAATCTCGTCCTTTAGCGCTTTGATCTCCGCCACGTCGTCTTCAACGGTGGCATAAATTTGTTGTGCCAACTGAGCGTAGGAGTTAGCAGTCGCGGCAGTTTCAAGAACCTCAGTCAGAACTTGCTGCGGCGTTTTATCGTTTGTGATCGGCACTACCAGGCAGCGGCGCATCTGCTCGACAATCTGCTGCAACTGGATAACGCGGCGATCTTCTTCTTTGTTGATCGAGGTCGGGTTGAAATTCCCGTACATCGTCAAATTCAGATTCTGGGTATACGGAACCCCGCTGCAGATTGCGAGCTTATGCCCGCTGGCCAAAGCAGTCTTTAAAGTCACGCGGCCGCCCGGCGTCGTGTTCTGGTCGGAATTGAGCGTGCAGGTGTATTTGTCTTTAGTCAGCGTCGTTTCCTTCTCGTCTGCGTCAGCCACAATGACGACAACGTCATCGGCGCTGAGCATATAGAAGTCGAAATCGAACTGAGTCTGACCTGTGCCGGTAAACGGCCCCGCTTTGCGATTACTTTCAGGAACCATATATCTATCCTCGATTTGAAGAAAAATATAAAAGTCCCCAAAAGTTCAATGCGCACTATTTCATAATCTCCCAGCGGTCCTTGGATTTGGCCACTCGCGGCAGTCGTCCGGGCATTGCGCTCGTCGGCTGCCACCAGTATCCCGTGCCGCGCATCCTCATGGATTTGCGTTCCATGCGGCGGTGGTATCCGGGGTTCATCATCTCCTGCAGTTGGTTAAAGACCGCATGGTTTAGGAGCTGTTTGGTGTACCAGAGATTAACCATCGGGATGTTGCTCTTGGCAAAGCGCAGGACATTGGCGCCGATATCTCGATCGTCCTTGTATTTGTCGAAAATCTCCACGGCGTCCAGGGCGGAAGAAATTACAGGCCCGAAAGCGTTATAAACATTCGGGTGGCCGTACTTGTAATCCCCCATAGAAGAAACAAAAATATCTCCGGCAAAACCGGCTCCGCCTCCGGACGTAAACGCCCTGGCGATATTGTCGGTGGTGAAGGGGTCCTGGATATCCTGACCGTTGAGCAGGTCTTTAAACATATTGGAAACCGCGGCGATCATGGTTGTCCCCACAATCAGCGTACTGTAATAGCCTATCGCTGAAGCGGCCGGGTAGCTTGCGCCATTGCGTTTTTTATACCGATAGAGATCCCCTGCTCGTTGGATATGACGAGTCAGCATTGCCGTAGGGAAAGACTTAAATAGGAAAAAGCTTTGCCACGCCTCTCCCAGGATTGTGCCTCGTGCCACGCCCCAGTTAGAGATTGCGCGCGTATAGAGGTCAGGCTGAAGGGAGGCCATATGCGCATCATCAAAAACGAAGGCCAGATAATCCGAGGCGTACTTCTCCAGCGCGTGCCGAGAGATTCCCAGTATGGCAAGGTCGGCGTCAGAGATATTAAGAATGCTGTTCTTAGTGACGAACTCAGCATCGCCGAACTTCTCCGCCGGCGCCTTCTGAATGACCTTCCAAAACGTCTCATCGAGACCAAAGTTTTCCAGGCGCTCTCTAAGCCAGCCGTCGCATGTATTCCAGTCGTACTTCCGGGCATTCGTGTAGAAGGCCATAGCCGTGAGCGCGGCGCCTCTTCTAATGCCGTCTGTCCATTGCGACAGGAGTGAGGCCCTCATGGTGGCGTCTGCCAATTTGGAAGTAACGCCCTGGCTCATATTGTCCGTGACGAATTTATTGGCGGCAGAGTTGAAAACGTCTCCGATCACGCCAGCCTGGGCGGCAAAGGCAATATCTCTTTTGTCGGCCGGGTTGAGCGACTTTACTAAGAACATCGCGCTCTGAGCGAAGGGCATTTTGTTGACTCTGCACATGTGGAAGTACGTCCCAATATCCGACAAGCTTGTGATAAAAGCTCCGCCGAGTTTGCCCGCCACCTGGAGGTTACGGACGCCCTGCATAATGGCGGCAAAGGTTTCGTATTTGACGCCTCGACTGCCGTTTAAGTTTGTCCACATTGCGTTGAGCATGAAGTCTTTTGTTGGTACCTTGTAGCCCAAAAAATAGTTGGATTGATTGTTAAGGATTTCCGTCGAGCGTTTCAACGTGTTGAAAGTACTCGTAGGGCTCGGCCCCATTTCCTCCAGGAGCGTAATGTCTCGCGACATCGCACTGACGTGCGACAGCATAGTGCCGAAGATCGACGGGTTCTGCCCAAACATGCGGTTATATTCGATCCTGGCCTTGTAGTCTTTGAAGTGAATCGTGCGGTGCTCCTGGCGCTGTTCCGACTTAGCTTTGCCTCTGCCGCTCGGCTTCGAGTCAGCCACATTTTGGTGTTGGTCGCCATTCTCGGTGATGGACATGTACGCTTCCCGGAGAACGTTCTTTATATCTATATCGTTCATTTGCTCCAGGTTGTCGTCAAGGTACTGCGTTTTATCCAGGCGCTCGAAAACAAAGTCAACCCACGCGTCACGGTTCGCTTCGGGATTACGCTTTTTAAATCTATCCACTACTCCTTTGGTCTCGGCGGCCGCTCGCCTTGCAAAACTCTTCGGCGTTTTTTCCGCCAGGATTCTGGCTGCGTTAAGCACCTTGCCCTGATTGTGGGTCTGCGGCATGATCCAATCTTCACGGGATCTGATGTCTCCGCCCGCACGGTTGTAGCGCTCACGCATTTTCTCCGTACATTGGATCCAGGCCTGCGCCGCTTTCTTATAGTCTGCGTTCTTGGTGTCGACGCCGGAGATCTCTGCCAGGATGCCCGCGACCGCATCGTCGTTTTCGATCATGCCGAAAAACTTAGGGCAAGCGGCCTGGAGCGTATCCACTAGCTCCGAGGCATATTCCTTCGATACGCCGACGGCGTGCTTGTCGACTTTATCCAAATATCTCACGGCGGCAGAGTTTGCGCTCAATCCCTTAGCCCTCATATCAGCGGTGTAGTTTTGCATGGCCGCGAGCGCGATCACCTGGCGCTGTGCGTTGACCTTCATACGGGTGGCCCGGTACTGCATATCCTGCGCCACGAGCGCAGCGGCCTTGGCCACGTATTGGTCCTTGGTCAGGTTGGGCTCGGTTTTCCGGATGTCGAGCACCTTGCTTTTAATGTTAAGGACAATATCCTCACCCTCTTTGGCCGTGAGCTGTCGGCCGATAACTTGACTAACCGAGTCCAAACATTCTTTCTTTAAGCCTTTTGCCATATTCCTCAATCCTTAGTCGAAGGCGTTATTGGTAAACATACAAAGCGCGGCGCGGGACATTCCCTGAGAGTCCTTTTCCAGTTGCTCAGCCGCTGCCAGGTCTGCGGCTACCATCTCGCGCGGTGTGGTCTCGTTGCCGTTCTCATCGAGGATCGGTATATCACCGTACTTCTCCATGTCGAGATCAAAGCGGCTTTGGACAAATTGGTCGTCCGTCATGACTCCGGATAACTTGCTTTGATCCGGCGCCTGCTCGGTCTTAATGCCTAAAGTCTCTAGGCCTTCTTTAATCACGGCCTTGGTCTCGTCCGGCAAATTGGTGTTGTCGACAACTTGAGTAACCGTCTGTCCGAGGTCTTCGCCAAATAGGCTCGGAGAATCCGCTTCGCGTTTGACCTCGATTTCTTTATCGGTTGCGAGCATTCTCGCGTAGACATCTCGGACCTCAGGCGTCAATTCGACATCCAGGTCAGCGGCCGACTTGTAGATCGATATCAGCCAGTCTTTGAACTGTTTGAAGATCGCTTCCAGCCTGGAGGACGGTGCGACACCGTCACGGAGATACTGCTCAAAGCCGCGGGCAAACTGCTCATGGAATTGCCGCTTTTCTTCGAGCGATAAGCCGTTCCATTCTTCCAGGTCCTTAAGGCCGAACCAATCCATCAGCGTCTGAATGTCGGCCCTCACCTGCTCGGGTGCGTCGGAGCGCATTACCACGTCCGTCATGACGTCCAGGAAGTAGTGCCCGGACTCATGGACGAAAGTCGATTCGTCGGCAGTTCCGAACAAAGTAATCATGCGTTCGGCAGGCGTGTACATGCCGCGAGTCTCATCCCCTGATTGAAGATAGCCATTGTTTTCCCTTGACGGATCTTTTATACTGGAATCCTTGTCTAGAGCGGAAAATTTGTCGCCTGCCGCCGGGTGTCCCTTCGGGGATACGACTGCATCGTGAGGGTTCTTCGATTTTTCGGAGAGGGTGTCCACGGACAAGGTAACCCTATCCATCTTGCGATAGGGTTTTTTATTTCTTGTTCTATGCAACGATTTGTAGAGCTGGAGTTTGCCGCTCTCCCTCTCTTCTAAGTTAATAGCGAGCAAATACGTCTTTCCTATCAACTTCGTAAAAATTACTCCGTTTCTTCTTACTCCTTTTTCATTGACCCGCGTATCTCTAATAACTTCGTCCGGGTTATTGATGATGTTCTGAATCTGGAGATAATCTCCCGGAAGAACGTCAGGCGCATGGTGATTTACAACATGGTCTAAAAAATAAGCCTTAGACGTGTAAACACGGGGATCTGTTACTCTATCCCCGAAAATCGCTTTTAAGTAGGCGTCCGGGACAGTGGCTATATCTTCTAATTCTGTTCCGAAAATAGCCTCAATTTCGCCGCGTGTTTTTCCTCTAGCGGTTTCAATTTCCGACGGCTTCAGCCATACCTCTAGCCTTTCCTTCTGACTAGATACTCTCGACTGGAAAAGGCCTTCGGCGGTTTCCTTCCCGCCTTTGCGAACCTTGAGCGCATAGCGTTTCTCCAATTCGTCGGCGCTCATGCCTAACCGCTCTCCGAGTGTTCTGTAGAAAGCGTCGTAGAGGTCAGCAGAATAGGCCGCGAGTTTTTCTTTAAACCCGGCGCCCAGGAGCTGGTTGAATACTCGATCTCTGAAGGAGTCGAACTGCGTTCTCAGCGTTTCCGGATCGACGCCTTCGCCTGAGACATTAACCGGCTCGCCATCGTCCAACTGTTCCCGGGCAAGTTTCTCGTCCGCGATCGACTTGTTGATGTCGCCGTTCATGCCTGAGGGCTGATCGCCCTCAATCACGTCCGCAGAACGGAGCTCCATGGCAGCGTCCACCGCGCTCGGAGTGATCGAGTCGATTGCTTTATCCAGGGCGCCGAACTCGCTTTTAACCTGGTTGAAAACCTCGTCACGGCTGACTTTGCCGAAAAGGCCTTCGCCTCCGCTCTCCTGCTGGGCCACCTCGTTGAATCGGGCCAGGGCGTCTTTGAGCCGCTCCGGATTCTTCGATAAAAGAATGTCCCTAAACCAGGCTTGCACCGGCGTGGCCTCAAAGAAAGATTCCGTGATCTCGCCTTCGACCTTTTCGCCGTGAATCTTGCGGGCCTCTTGTTTGGTCTGCATGTAATCGGCGAGCGCCTCCATGAGGTCGCCTGTTACGTCATACTCCTTGCCTTTTTTCCTAAGTCTTACAACGTCAAGGGCGGCCCCTTGAAGAACGTCCATTATTCGTTTGTCTTTAGGATCGTCAGCTATAAAACGGTTTATGAATTGATTGTCCGGATAGGCCGCGGCGAAAATAGCCGGACGCATTCTTTGCCGGACATTGTCGTAGATAACTTTGCCGTTAGCATCTATCAAACCTTCTTTATCCGGAGTTCTTCTGACAAATTCGTCCATGCTTTTGGTTGTCGGCTTACCGTCTTGCGTAAACTCAACCTCCTCCAGGCGCACATTCCGCGCGTCCTGGGCGGCCTGCTCTGCGGGATTCAATTTCAGCGTTCCGGTACGGTTGGACAATTCGCCGACGCCTTCCTTAACGTCCGCATCATCCATCACACGTACAAGAATCGGCTCGCGCATCTTCTTGACCGCGCGGCGGCTGATGCCGAATTCTTTTAAGACCTTGGTCAATTCCTCTTTGTACTTCGTGGCCTTGACGTTGCGATAGGCTTCCTGGAGGCCTGCGATACGACCGTTGCCCGCGATAGCACGGGCGCCCTGGACATCGGGATTTGTGAAATTGGCATTGAGACTGCCGTCGACACTGTTAGAGGTCATCACATCGCTTGCCTCAATCAGGGCATAGCGCATCGTGGTGCGGTCGCCGTTGGTGTCCGAGACTGTAACCGTCTTACCGAGAATGGCCGAGGAGTCTTCCGGCAAATACGCGATCACGGGCGTACCCTCGCCCAAAGTTGCACCATTGCGCAAGCGATTGAAGTCCGGAGCCTGCGCGATCTGCTGCATCTGCAAGCGGCTTTCTTTACCGCTTCTGTCGCGGTTCTGAATGGACTCAAGCACACTCTTATTCATGCGGCTTGCCTGACCTTCCACGGGTGCGGCCGGAGCCTCGGCCTGGGCCTTTTCCGCTGCTTCTCTTGCGGCCCGGACTCGAGCACCTCGTGCGCCGAGAAGGCCGAAACCTGCGCCCATGAGGGCGGATGTTGTTAGGCTTACAGGATCGAAAGGATCGTACTCTTTGGAGATAACCGAATAGTCCGCGTTATCCAGGACGAACTTAATCGCCGACTGCTCAGTGATGTCAGTTGCGGGATTGACCAGGGCGCCGAAGGTCGCAGACTTCAAATAACTTGTGCCGAGGGAGGCGGGGAGCGCCATGCCGACAGCGTTTGTCACGCCTGTAATCAAGCCCGCTTTCGTGGCCGTCTCTGTATCCACGCCCTTGTCCTGGAGCTTATCTTTCTCATAACGTCCGAGGTCGGCGCCGAATAGCGCACCGCCGAGGAACGGATTGCCGCCGGCGAGAACGGAGTATCCGATACCCTTGGCCAAAGAACCGGTCAGACCGTAGAGGATCATAGCTGCCGTCCCTGTGGTCTCTGGGTTCGGCGTGTAGTCGTTCTTAATCTTGAGGCGCGCCTCTTTTGCGTCTTGCCTCAAACGATTGGCGATTGCATCCTTATCGATATTGAGGTCAGGCGCAAATGGGTCTTCCTGTTGGGCAAGGTAATAGTCATCGTCCTCAACTTTGAGCGCGACGGCCTCGTTAACGTCGGATTTGGTGGCTTCCCATTCTTTCCCAAACGACTGGCCAATTGCGCTCCAGGAGCCCTCGAAAAGTCCGGGCGTCAATGCTTCGCCGCTTTTTTCCGGAGCGCTGTACTGATTGATGACCTTGGCTTCTTCATTGGTCAGTCCGAAACGATTGATCCAGCTCATTTAATTCTCCGGGAAATTGTGTCGTTAAGGTCAAGGCGGAAGGGCTCACCTTTTTCGTCGGTTACATAGCGCAGACCGTCGCGGATAAAGTAGACACCGTCGCCTACCCATTTAAGAGGCGCGGTGTTGATGAGCCTGGCAGACTGTTCCGGAGAAATCACTTGATTCCGATAAACGAGCTTTTTACCGCCTTTCAAGAAGTCCTTGCTATAGTCCAGAAGGACGTCTTCAAAAGATCCGAGCTTGGTAAAGGTCATCAGGTTCTTACTCGCCTGTGAGAGTCTGGACGGCAAAATAATCTTTGCTCCGTTGTGCTCTGTCACCGGACCGATCACGTTTTCAATCGACGTATCCACATCGCTCGAGCCGCCCGCTTGAAGGGCATAGGCATGATCGTTCAGCACGGCGTTGATGAGGTCCTCGTACTCGGGACTCCCGGGCGGGATCGGCAACACACCGTCCAACTTCTGACGAATTTCCGGCTCGTCCTTATTGGCGTCATTGACTTTGTTTCTACGGTAGTAATTGCCCTTGATTTGACGGAGCGCACCGTTATTCTCTCGGCCCTGGGACGTTGAGGCAACACCCAAAGCGATAGCCAGAAGGTGGTGGTTCTTACCAATATCAGTTGCTAATGCCGCCAGGGCTCCGCTATCACCGGTGACCGGATCAAAGATCGCGTCGGAGAGTTTCTGTGCGTACTCCGCCTGGTGGTCCTCGTCCATATTGGCGAAGGCTTGGCATAACCCTGTGGCCTCGGTTTTTGTGAGAATATGCGCGTCAGTACCGAATCGCCGGGCCACATCCTTGTAGCTGCTGATGCGGTTGGTGAGCTCTCGGATCGCCAGCGTCTGATTGCTCCAATCCTGGATAGGCTTAAAACCGAGTTCCGGGATGCCCTCGATCGCAAAGCGCATCGGATCCTTGGCTCGCTCGGTCTTGACCTTCTCTGCGGCCTTATCCCACGTGGTCTTCTGCTCCATGCGGGTGGCGTACTCAGGATCATCTTTCTGAGGCGTGAGCGCTCTGCTCGTAGCGTCCATGTCGCCTACAGACATCGCTGGCATGGAGTGGATGGCGGCATTGAGCTGTGCCTGCTTCTCCACCTCGGCATGCATCCGGATGCCCTCGTCCTGGCCATAGACGCTAATGAAGTCAGCGACATCGGGGAGCTCGGCTACGTCGCCCGTGTTGATCGCACGGGATAAGACGTTGTCCACGGAGCGTTTTAACTCGACCTTGGCCTGCTGAGCCTGCTGGCCGCGTCTTTGCCTGGAGGCGCGGAAGAGTTTAATTTTGTCTGGGAGCGGCAGTGCGTCGATCACGGGATCGCCCGTCTTGACATTCGGATTAAAGGCCACGTCCTTAGACGTCAGGCGCGGAGCTTCCGCCTTCTGAGACAGAAGTTTCCCGTTATCGTCTCGGCGTTCTCCATGAGGGCCGATAAAAATGTTTTGCCCGTTCTCTACTACCCAGTGGCCTCCGACATAATTCTTTCCGTCGTGGTACTTGCTCTCGACACTAAAAGTCGGATGATTTGGCTTTTTAAACGTATCGGGGAAGTGGCCGTTTTCTGCTTGAGCCGCGCCCGCCTTCCATGCGCCTCTAAGGTCATAGTCGTAAACATCACGCTCATGGCCGATCTTCTTTGCCCATGCTTGGTACTGCTTTTCTTCGTCCTCAGTGAGTTGAGTATTAAATTTGTCGGAGTAATCGTTCTTATCGATTCCCAGCGCCTTATGGACCCCGGCGGTGATCGTCTCTTGGGAGTACGCGACCGCGCCAATCTCCTGGCGCATCATCGCGCTGATGAGCTTGGTCATCACCTGCGGGTTCTTGACGTCAAGGGCCTCTCCGGGATTGACGCCCATGGCCTTGCAGACATTACTGATGTAGGCGCGTGTCACGCCGTCGCTGGCGGCGCAGAATCTGTCCACAATGCCGTCCACGGTGTTGATACCGTACTTGGAGGCATAGGTCTTGAGAATCTTGGCCGCGGCGCAAATACCGTCCTGCGGGGTCTCGAAAATAGCATGACCGCGGGCGTCTTGACCGACCATACCGCTCCAGTTATTGCCGAAGACTTTAATGTTGAGCGGGTTGCAGAACTTGTAGCCGATCGTATTCAGCACCTTGTCCGGAACACTGGGCGGCGTACCTAAACCCGCCTGGGCGCCGGAGACTCGGACGTCAACTTTTCCGGCGGCGCGTGCAGCCGACCCTTGGGTCAGGCCAATCGCTTCCGGACCACCCATTGCGTCCACTGTTTCCTGGAGCTGAGGCCATACGCGCTCACGCAACAAAGCATAGGTCTTGCGAGATACGTCCGGACTCATCTTCGTGGAGCCGACCTGCTGGAAGTGCTTAAGCGCCCCATACGGGTCTTCGACCGCCATCTGCTGATAGGCCGAGGCATAGGCCAATGCGGCGTAGTTGTCCTTTTGTCTTGCGATCCATTCAGGACTCTTGCCGCCGATCTTGCCCTGGTAGTCAACCTCATCCATGAGGCTTGCCATCGTGCGTTCGGAGTCCGGACCGAATCCGGAGAAGGCGAAGTCATCGATCAGGGATTTGGCCCGCGTGTCCGAGACTTCCGCCTTATAGGCGGCATTTTCTTTCAGGCGGTAGCGCTGCATGGATTGATCGTAGGAGTTGATCTTCTCCAGTGCGACAGAAGTGAAAGCCTGTTTTGCGAGCGGGTTTTGCAGTTTATCCAGGCGTGTCTGATACGCCTTGTTCATGGCCTCGCGGGTCGGGTCGTAACCTTCCACTGCGGTCTTGCCCTTCATGGCGTAATAACCACTTTCCGGATTCCATTGCAGTTCTCTTAATTCCTGATCCAGGCCGTTGAGCGCCTCGTCGGCTTCGGCCTTGACCTGCTGGGCCTCGGCCTTCTCGGCAAACTTGACGCTTAAGCCGATACCTGCCTTCAAGGGCTGAGTGGCCCGCTCCATAGCGCGCTCGTAGTCGAAGGTCGGCTGGACATTTTCTCCCGGACGCGCAAAAGACTGTTCGCTCTGAGGGTTCGGAGTGTTGTTCTGATAAATGGGTACTTGCATATTTATCTGCCTAGGATCGAGGCCTTGTTGCTGATCGAAAGAGGATTGAAGTTGTAAAGCGGCGTGAAAATCGGCTGAGCCGCAGATACTGCGTCAACTCGAATTCCAGGGTCGGCCGAAGAGATTCCGTCAATACGCAAGCCCGGGTCCGCGGAGGAAATCGCGTCGATCTTCAATCCGGGATCGGCTCCGCTGATGGCGTCAACCTTGAGCGGCGTGTCTTGTGCCGGCTCTTTTGTTTTGCCCTCGGCAAGTTTTCCAAAGGCGTAGGTCATGCCCACCTGAGACAAGCCGTTGAGCGCCGTGGACATGAAGTTCAGGCCCACACTTTGTTTCTTGGCATTAAACATCAGGGCCTGGTTTTTGAAGTCGGTGGCCCGCTGGCGATAGCCCCAGGCCGCGGCATGAGCATCGGTCTCAATGCGATTCTTGTTAATCGTCTTAATGATGTCGGTGGACGCTGTAATCTGCGCCGCGCTCCCGGTACCGATCGCAACACCGTTGGCGGCGAGCGCAGCCTTCTGCCTGGCCTTGACTTGGCCTGCCTGCATCGTTTCGTGCTGGACCTTAGTCTCTGCTGCAAACAAGGTGTACTGCGCCTGCAATTCCATCGTCTTAGCATTTTCCTTGGCGATGTTTGCCTGCGCCTTAGCGATAGCGTTGTTGTAGCGAGTTGTGAAGATCGAACCGACAGCGGAAATACCGGCAGAGATTCCCGTGCCGATCATTGAAGCGGTGTTGAAACCAATAGCCATAAATCCTCCAATAGTGCGCTCAGTCTGACGCCGCCTCAGGCTTTAATGCGCACTATTGTCGGTTAGCTGATTTCTACCGTTGTCGTGATCGAAGTTATCCGGAGCGGGAGCGGCAGAGACTGCCGGATATAGACTTGGCCCTCATCGCTCCACCGAGGCTTAATCTGCAGGTCGTAAATACCGGAGCGCAAGTTTGGTGGGTACCCGGGGAGCTCGGTCGCTCGCGGCTGCATGTGGTACAGCTTTTCAAAAGAGGACCCTGCGGACACTCCGGACGATTCGTTAAGTCGTAAAGTGACCTCGGTAATATTTTTACGGTGAGAAGTACCGTAAGACATATCGTTAAGCTGGAGGTGGATCGGGAGCGTAACCATGTCAGAGTCGTATTGTAGGCCGACGTAAACCGTCGAGGCCGCATCCTCCAGCACAACTTTCCCACTGACCACCTTCTGATCCGGTACGACATAACCGTCTGCCAGGATGGAAACAGTCTCGCCTTCCAGCCAGGAGAGTCCGGTGATCGTCTTTGTCGGGTTGCCCTGGTAGAAACCCGCGCAGTCAACGTAACAGGATTCCGCTCTTGAGGGCGACTGCACCTCGTGCATACGCTCGATAAATCGGACCGTCTGCCCGTTGATCCTGCGGCTGGTGACGACATACGGGATGTCCTCGTAGCCCTCGGAGACAACAGTCACGGACTCGAAACTGCCGCGAGTCTCGATTGTTGAGAAGGCTCCGATCTGCTGCTCAGGGATGTAGGTGAAGGCCAACAATACGCCGTCGCTGGAGACTGACCAAATAATCGGATTCGGCGCCTTGGAATAGTCAAGGTCGATCACGGTTTTATGATCGAATAAGTGCGGCGCTCTCAGACACAAGTCCCCGGAAATAAATCCGCCGCGCTCGTACGAGTATCCCATCTCACGAAGGTGACCGCCGCGGGCCGCGGCGTACACGCAGGCCGAATTTACGACCACGGGGTTGACCGAGCTTGCACCCTCTGCGTTCTGCGCCTTAAAGCTGATAGAGTCGGGCGTCAAGGCGTCCGTGTCCGTCGTGCCCACTACCCAGCATCCTGAGGCCGTGAGTAGGATAAGGCGGGACAACGGAACAAGGTGGCGGATACGATTGACGTCTCGGGCGTAGATTCGGGCCGAGATTCGATCGGTCGCCTGCACCGGTAAGTGATACGCCATGGAGTTCTCACTGCCTGCGGCCGTCATCCAAATATATTGCGGCTTGGTACGCGTGCCGGCAAAAATCTTGCGTTGGTCAAAATAAGAAACCGTCCCCGGATATCCGGACGCGATTTCGGAGTCGTACCGCGGCGGTGTGATACCTGAGTCCGGAGAGATTGCATCGTCGATAATCGAGGTCTCGGACGTCTGGCCGATATAGCTGTAGACGCCGCCGACGTTGCGATACACACGATACATAGCAGCGCCCGGGACGGCATTCCAGGTGAGCGTGTTGTAAGCGCCGTCCGCAAAAGGATTACAGTTGATCTCGACGGTGGCCGACAACGGGCTTTCCTCTGAAGCGTCAGCGTTCAAAGCCGTGACACCATACTTCCGCTTAAAAAGCCCTTTATTCTTTTCTTCCACATCCGGACCGATTGTCTGCGTCACGGCTAGGCCCGTAGGTGCTGACAGCGTGGTATTAAAGTTCACGTTCTCCAGGCGCCAGTCAGTCGCGCCGTGGCGCCTCAGAGTTTTGGTCGGATAGTTGATGTGCGCGATCGTAATCACGTCAATACTCTGGACGAAACTCAGCTCGAAAAGATCAGCCTCCTCATACGGAGTCGTGATTTCATACGGAGCATTGCCGGACATCAAAGTTTGCTTATGCGTATGGAAGCGGATGTACTTGTGTCCCACCTCTAAGACCATCGTCTGGTCCAGCGAAAACAAGAACGGGATCAGGCGGCATTTTCTATCCGAGTATTTCGTATGCGCCACGTACTCAAAGCCCGGGCGCCGGAAGACCGGGCCCTGAGGCTCGACGATAAAATTCTTGCACTTGGCCAGGCCCGTCTGATTCTTAGCGTCATCTACACGGGCATACATGGTATTAGAGATTTCGCCGCCGCCGAAAGAGTTTCTAAAGATTCTGACTGCCATTACACGAACCTCGCTCTAAGTTGTGCCGCTAAATACTTCGGGTGCTGGTGCGCGCTCTTCTTTGCGTCGCGCGTCTTGGCCTTGCTCAAGGCGTCTTCCGCATACTTGAGATACTTGTCCGCAGTCTGATTCTTAACCAGGGCGCCGGCAAGGTAGGCCGCCAATCGCATGACGAGGGCCTCAGTGAAGTAGCCCGGAAACATCTGCGGATTGTTCACGTAACGCGTATAGACGATCACGGCGTCCTTAACGTCTGTCAGTAAGAATATGGTGTTTTCGCTTTCGCGATATTCGATCTCGTAGGGCAGTGTAGTCTGCCAGGGTTGGCCGCCTGTGCAGTGAAGCCCCACAACACACATGCAATCGCTTGGCAAAGAATATCCATAGCTCCACGGGTACATCGTTCTATCAAGCTCCACGTACTGCGGCGGCTTGTAGCGGCTCTGGGCAAAGCTCCAGTTAAATTGCTCCAGCAGGTAACGCAGTGCCATCGGGTAGTAGGCCGCGCACTGCTCGGAGTACTGCGAGCCGTCCGGAGGATCGATAGACGTAATGTTAGAGTCCGCACCGAGCTGAGACAGTGCGGCATTGCAGATTTCGATTTGATTAGCCATAAAAGTAAAGGCGGGTTTTATGCCCGCCTCCTCCGACAAATTTTCGGTTGTTTACTGCTGATTAGCTGTCACCGCCGGCTGCCGCAGTTGCCTTTTCTGTACGGAACTCCCAGCCCTCGCCTTCTTTGACTTGGCCGAGCTTGTAGTCGTTGCCGATCCAGGCCGTGACGGTGCCCGCCGTGACGCTTGTCGGGACGGTCACGATACGCAGGTAGCGTCTGTGCTCGAAGGGGAGCCCCACCACGATTGGATTCTTGAGCTCAGTGGGCGTGAATGCCTTAGATGTTGCGACAGTGGCAAAAGTAGAGTTATCAGCCGAGTCCTCAATCTTGAAGGCCAGGCTGGTGCCGGCCACGCCGCTTGCGGAGATACAAAGCGCCATCTTGTGACCGTTGACACCAGACTCTACCAGGGTGGAGCCGAAGTCTAAGCCGGACGAAGTAAAGGCGGTTTTGGCCTCCTTTTTGTCGGCAAGCATCATCTTAATATCGAAAACCATAACGCCTCCTATTAGGAAATTGTGATCGCGGATTCGCTTGCGTTAAGCACGTCCGTGCCGTACTGATAGATCGGAATACCGCCGAAGGACAACATCCCCTCGCGCTTGCCGAACGTCTTGTATTCAAGCGTGTACTTCGTCTTCTCAAGGAGCTGCAGATCATAGATCATGCCGACCTGGTCCGTACAGTAGATACCGACATGAGAGAAGTCGTCGGTGCGCAGGCGGTGGCGAGCTTCCACGAACAACTTCAAGAGGTCAGCTGCGCCCTTGGCCGTAGTGATCTTGGATGTGTCCACGTTAGCGATACGGACAATGTTTTCCGGATTACCTGCGAATACGCCGAGGTCATAGCCAAACTCGGTTACGTAGGCTGGGAACATCTTGCCGTTGGCGTCCGGAACATAGATCGGAGATTTCTGAACTTCGACGGAGATACCGGCTGCACCGCCGTTTTCCGGGAAGAAAAGAGTCATTTCTTCAGGATGCCAGTTAACGAAGTAAATCGAAGTGAGTGTGCTCGTGGTGCCGCTGGCCACAGTGCCGCCGGCGTCAATGATGGAGTTCTTCCAGGCGCCGTTATCTTTGTCCGGCAAAACGATATTTGCCAGGCCTAAGCAGTCTCTCGGGTCCTTATCAGGATTGCCCTGGAAGACGCGTTTAACCATGCCGCGGGTTAAGCCGCGAGTAAACATTTGGTCCTTGCGGGCGCGATACGGTGCACGATCTTTCTCCGGCATTCTTTCAAGCTGGAGCTTACCGATCACGGAGCGGTCGCGGGCAATGCAGGACGGATAACGTACCGCGCGGCCGGTCGGGGTGGATGCATCCCAGCCTTCGTTAATACCGACGAGCTGGCCTTCCGGATATTTATCCGCCAGTGTGCCTTTCATGCCTTGACCGTCGTTGCCGCGAACCATGGTGGCGCGGTCGAAAAACGGCTGATAATCTCGGACCGTCTGAATGAAAACTTTCTTTGCTACGTCGCTGTCCGGAACGAGCGACTGCCATTCGGCCATCGTGACGGGCGTCATGCCGCTAAATACGTCTGCCATTTTTACTCTCCCAAATTAACCATAAATGTCTTGAGGTGTGATTGCTCCGGATACCCTGCCTTTGGGCGGAGTATCTTCGCTGATTGCCGCGCCGACTCTTGCTAGGAGTTTGATAAAGCCGGGATGCGAGCCGATAGGCAGCGAGAACAGTTCTGCGACATCAGCGTCATAGTTGCCGTCGGCGCCTTTGCCGAAGCGGTCTCTGACCTTAATGGCGCGCTGGATAGAGGCGTCGTAATTAGAGCCGCCGATTTCGGCGTCCTTCTTAGCCTTGTCCAGCCACTGGCCGCTGACCTTGTTAATAAACTCAACCTGCTGGGTGACCATCACGGGCGTGATCGCATCGATCACGGACTGGGCCTTTTCCTGCGAGAGGTTGAGCTTTTTGGCGATACCTTTAAAGGAGTCGACCACTGCGCTATTGAGCTCTACACCTTCGGGTGCTTTGAAGTCGGCATAACTTTCAGGTGCCGCATCCTCTTTCGCTTCCTGCTTCTGTCCTTCCTGACCTTCGGCCTTCTTGGCGTCGTCTGCCTCGGGCTTAATCTCAAGCGGGTTGCTTACCGTTTGAGCGGCCTTAGTTTCGGGCGCCGGAGAAGTTTCAGTCTTCTCAGTACCGGTCTCCTTTTCAGTCGGAGTGGTGGTCTGAGAAGACTGCCCCTGGTCCAAAGGAGAAGACTGTTGTTCATTCTGCGAAGGAGGTACTAACGTCTCCTGACTGGTGTTTTGGGAGCCGCTGTCATTTTCTGTACTCATCCGATATCTTCCTTATCTCGGTGTATTGTTCCGGGCAATAGGCCATGACGTAGCTCAGCACGACAAGGCCGAAGGTTTTCTTTCCCTCTTTGTTCGCCATCGTCAAGGCGTTGGTGTCAAAAGATGAGGAGAACAAGGCGCAGTCGGAAAAGAGTTTGTTAAACACGATCTTTCCGTCCCGCGTACCCAGAAGGCGGATGAGAGACTCTTTAAAAGCCTCTTCAAAGCTCGCTTTCTGCGCTTCGCGTTCTTGTCTTTCTTCCTTGAGCTTCGCTTCGTCAAACGGATTGCGAATCTTTCCTGACATTTAAAACCTTCAATAAAAATCAATGCGCACTTTTTTACTGCCCCATCTCGGCCTGGAGCGCCTCGACGGCCTGACCCGCCATGGTGTCGCCGCCCGCGGGGACCTTGCCCAACTTGCTCAAGGCGTCCACGCCCTGCTGCGCCTGTTCCTGCTGCGCCATCTGCTGTTGCTGCTGAGATCTCTGCTGCTGAATCTGCTGCACCTCTTCGTCCGAGCGCAGTAAGCTCGGGCTCACGCCTTTCTTGTCGAAAATGATCTTGATCGCGTTATCCAGATTGATGCGGTCGAGCACCGACGGGGCAACTTGCGCCAGCTGGCAGACTTGCGTAATGGCCTCCATGTCGGTGTTGGCCTGGACCTCTTTCTGAGATCGGGCAAGCATGGAGGTGTACTCAATGTTTAACTCAGTGCCCTGGAGCTCCTGGGGCGGAGGCGGAAAAACTCCGGCGCGGGAGAGGATTGAGAAAATGCGGCCGATAAAAGGATTCAGAACCTCGTTGTTGAACCGAGACAAAATCGGTCCGAGCATGATGAGTTTTTCCTCCTGGAGTCTCGCCACAGCGGTCGCGGTCATGCGCGCGATCTCGGCCTGGTTGGAGAACATGAGGAAAAGGTCGGTAAAGAATGCCGCCTTGATTCTGCCTTGAACTTCTTGGATGTCCACGGTGATCGGGTTGATGTTTCCGACCGCAGTGGTGGCGTTATTCGACTGACTGCCGTTAGTCGGCATGTCTACAAAACTTAAGCCTCCGGGCGCGAAGTCCAGCTCGGCGTCCTTGGCCGACGTCGGCAGAAGTCTCGGAGGATCGACGATCAAGTCAATCGCATTGCCCTTTTGCATCTGCTCGTGCTTGAGCTGGCGCACGTCGCCGAGCGCGGTCATGCCGGGAGATTCACAGGAATATGTATCAGTCGAGATTGCTCCCCAGCGGCCGACGATCGCCGGAAATTCGTTGTACCCGGACTCCAGCAGAATGGAATGCTCATCGCTGTCGGCGTCGACCAACATGTGCACGGCCCTAAAGGGCATGTTCTTGTTGTCTTGCTTGGTAATGTCGCGATCGTATCTTGGCTCAATGGCATGGATGACAGCTTTCTCTTGGTCGTACTGGCGTTGGTCATAGAGCGCTTTAATGCTGCGCGGGACATTCTCATAGCCATACTGCTGAACGATTTGCGCGACCGTCATCATCAGCTCGCGATACAGAGTATCCGGAATGCCCTTATGGTTGCAGGCGATCGCATACTCGCCGATTGTGAACGGGTAGCAGTAAAAGCCACGCTCATCATCCTCCTGAATCATCATGGCGGCCGTGCCGTAGAGACTGACCTCAAGCCAGAAGTGATGTAGGCTTTGGTAGGCGTTCGTTCTCGATAGGCCCATGTAGATGACCTGGGACACATCCGCGAGCCACTGCTTCACGGCCGGAGACTCATCCAGTGTGGGACTGCCGGTCGTGAGATAAAACCACTGCTGGCTAGGGTCCGTAAGTCCGGACATCAATCCGGAGGACAATAGGTTGCTGGCGCCGGTAGCCGTATTGTCGAAAATCTCATTGAAGCGTTCGCGCGCCTCGTTCTTCGGTCCGCGCAGCAGGAATTTGCCTGTTGCCGGGCGAATATGCGTGGCGATACTTTTCCACTGCGGGATAAAGGGATCGCGCTCCGTCTTGAGCTTTTGCCAGCGCGACAGGATGTGCGCACGTAATTCCTTCTTGTCCATCGGTGCCTCGCTTTTAGGCTCCGAGCTTGTTGCCCTTGCCTAAGGTCAGATCGGAGTTATTGATGCCCTCGGGCCCTGTCAGCAGCGTCGAGCCTCCGGATGCGTTCTGATCTAAGTTCTGCTCATAAATGCTGGAGACATCGGCCTCTTTAGCGTTCTGGCGGCGCATATCCTCGCGGGCCTTCGTCTGAGTAATCTCGTTATTGCGCTGTGCTTCCTTGGCCGCGGCCTTCTGCTGGCGGGCCTGCTTGTTGCTCGCCATAACGGAGGCGGCGGTACCTACCGCGGCCACGCCGGCACTGATTGCTACAGCTGTAGTGGCAGAAATTGCTCCGCTCATATTCATTCTCCCCGTGACATTAAAAGATCGGTTTCGTCAGTAAATTCGGCCTCTGCTTCCAGGAGCGTCTTGGCCCGGGTAGCAAAGGACATGGAAATAGTGGTGTTCTCGTAGGCGACAAAAATCTGTCTGCGGCCTGCCGAGGCTCGGAAAATATGTGTGCCTTTTAAGCGGACGGTCCTGCCGCCGCAGGTCATGGCGAAGTCCCCGGTGACCATGATGACCGTCGGGATCTTGATTAAGGCGCCGGCGATCGCCACGCCTTTGGGGACTAAGCACGTGCGGCAATACATGCCGGCATGAATGAAGCTTTTGGTCTTAATCTCGACCTGGGGCGCCGCGCGCATTTCCTCGACGCCTGCGGCCATAGCCTCCAGTTCTCCGGACGTGTTGGGCGGTATTTCAGCGATTACAATTTCAGTCATGCCAGGGCCTCATAAAAAACGGTGTTCATGCGTGTAAACCTCGGGACCCTCTCGAACAAAGTCTCCAGGCGCGAGCCGCTTCTGCATCCCCAGTAGATACCTGAGGCGCCGGCGTCCTTGGCGGCTTGGCTTATAGCGTTAATAAGCCTGAAGCCAGCGGCACCGCGCCGAAACTCCTTCAACAAGAAAACCGACTCGACCGAGGCCGTGACTGTGGAGTAGTGCGGGATGACAGTCAGCACGAAGGAGCCGAACCCGACAAGCCGCTCACCACTGAAGGCGCCGATCACATGAAAGGCGCCTGACTCCTCGGCCTTGCGGTAATACTCGACGTTTGGCTTTTGAGGCAAAAAGGGGTTGCCTGACTCGGCCATGTATTCCGAGATCAGCGTGTCGGCGTCCGGAGCGCCGAAAACTTCCGCGACCGTGACAGGTCTAAAGGTCAATACTTTTTCCATGGGCGCATTGTCGATCTCCGGACAAATTCAATGCGCACTTTTACAGCGACTTGTAGGGATTTCGGATGTGACGTTTCCGTCTCTCGGTTAATCGCGGCATATTGGCTGGGCCGTCCAAATACTCCTGGATCGGTACGGCAAAACACAAGGCGAGCGCGTCGGCCGTGTCCGGACTATTCATGCCGCGTTTTTTCATTGACTCCTTGCTCTCCAGGAGCAATCGTCCTTTGCGGTCCAAAAGTTTTTCCGGAATACATAAGTCGTCGGCAAGCTCGGCGCTGTTGGGAAGGCACCCATTGTCGCGGATAAAGTCACGCATCCGATCCCACATTTCCGCTCGCTTGTTGGCCCAGCGCTCCGTGTTGCTGGAGCGGCCGGCGGCGATCACCTTGTGGATATGCGGAACCTTATCGACCATGTAGTCGTAAGGCGAGGCGCCGACACCAGTGTAGTCGATATTGATGTAGATTCTGGGAATGCCGAGTTTCTGCAGCTCTCTGGCGTAAAGGATGACCTGCTCTCCCAGTTGCGGCCCGGAGAGACCGCGGTAAATCTTCAGCGGCATGGTGCAGTCGCGGCCGACTTTAGTAGCGATCACGGAGCGGTCATCTCCTTCGCGGGCTACGTCCACGCCCAGCACGGCAACCGTAGCGCCGTAATTCATGACGCCCACCGGGCGGCTGACAGCGGCGTCCACGTCCTCACGCGTGATGAACTGCTTGGCCGAGGTCGACGGGAAAACACCGCGCACACGGACCTTGACGAAGTCGGAGTCCTCGCCGTAGTCGTCGACGTACTGCTGCAGGAGTTCTTTGTTCGTGATCTTGACCGTTCTGGAGTCAATGTTGTAGTGCAGCCAGCGGTGACGCTGTTTGTGGAAAGCGTCGAAGAAGGCGCCTTCGGGTCTCGTCGGGTTTCCGAAAATACACCAGATGATCTGCGTGTCCTTGTCGGTTAAGGCGCCTTTTGTGACTTCGTAGATTTTCTCGGCGATCACGGACGCTTCGTCGAACAAAACGAGAATCCGCTTACCCTGATTGTGCAGGCCCTGGAAGGCGTCGGTGTTGCTTTCGTTCCAAGGAATGGCGTCGATTCTCCAGGTGTATTTGTGGCCCTTCTGGAGAGAGTAGATCGATTCGGCCGCCACCTCGAACCAGTCTTTGAAAATGCAGACAGAGTGCCATTTATGAAGCTCGGACCAGGTCTTGGTTAAAAGCTGTCTTCCTGTTTCCGCAGTGATAACGCCTTTTGTGTCCGGGTAGGTGCATATCGCCCAAAGAATGACCCAGGCGACTAGAGCGGTCTTTCCGATTCCGTGTCCGGACGCTACGGCAATTTGGATGGCGTGGTAGCGGGTTTCTCCGTTTTGGAGTCTGGCGGCGATATCCGAGAGGATTTTCTCCTGCCAGGTGTCGGGCCCGTCGTACTTTTCAAGGATCCCCTCGCCCCATGGGAATGCATGGCGCACGAATGCGAGCGGATCGTTACTGAACCGCACTGCGAGCTTCTGTAAGTTCAGTTCGTAATTTTGATTTGCTAATTTTTCATTGTCCATGTGACCACCGTCAATGCAAATTCGGTTATGGGGAATGGAATGGAGGGGAGGATTAAAATCACCCCTCGCGCGGTCAAATTACAGATGTTGCCTATCGGTCCATGATAACGCCCCTCGTCGGGGCGGATTTGGGGGTTTCACCCCTCAGGTCGTCGAGTTTCGGACACCCTTCGCCTATTGGTAACCCCGCTTCAATCAATCGTGGGTCATCGATTGGGGCGGCTCGATCACACCCCGTTTGCTTCGAGGTGCAGGGCCGCCGGGGGATGCCTCATCCGACTGCCGAGCGGTGGACAAATTGGTGGACAAAATAGCAATATCGTTCATAACTAATTGATTTATATAGATAGTATGGCGGAGGAACACTCCGCTATATCGCTATTTTTCGTCCTTTTCCACGGCCGCCAGGATCTGCGCTAAACGATTGGCGCGGTCACTGACATCCTGAGTAACTTCCAGCTTGTCTCTGAATTTGCCTCTAAGCCGGCATATCGTTGTGAGCGCCTGGTTCGCGCCCTTGGAGTCAAACATGAATACGGCATTGCCGTTCTTGTCTTTCTTCGGTTTGCCGTCGAAGTTGTAAACCTGCTGCGGCTCGGAGCATTTTTCAAGGATATCAATGGCTTTTTTGAGCTCGAAGTCCTCTTCTAACTGCATTCTTTCGTTGCGCTCGGCCTGTCGCTTGCTTATCGCGCGGGTGATCTTAGGCGTTCTGAGCAATCGAGCTGCATTCACTGCCGCAGCATTATCCGTACCGACGTTATATCCCGCTTTTTTGTAGGCTTCTGTCGCATTGCCGCCGTTTTTCAGGTATTCGGAGACAAATGCGGCCTGTTTCGGTGTCAGGCGTTCTATTGTTCCAAACTTGGTGCTCGACATAATAAAACCTCCGTAATCAATGAGTTGATTATCGGAGGCTGTCGCTCAATAATGCGCACTATTTGTGCTCGTGCTTTTGGTCCTTTCCAAAAAAGAGGATTAAGGCCAGCACGCCGACCGCTGCCACAAAGCAGGTATATAAAAACCATGCGCTAGTCATAGTTTTGTCTTATCTTGCCTGTTTGCGAGGTAGCCGAAGTAGATGGCCAGTGCGCCAACGGACAAGACGTATAAAAACACGAAAGTCCAAAACATCATTTTTCAACCCTCACTATCGCCGCCACAAAAGCCAAAATCAGACTTATAACGCTGATGACCATTGCCACGGCGTTTTGGTCGAACACTCCGACGCCAAAAGATATCGCGGCAATTTGGTTTAGGAAACTTACAAGGATTTCCCAAACCTTTCCAACGTCCAGTAGTTTCAGTTTATACATATCGCTGTCTTTTCCGTCAATCTCCTGAGGCTTATTTTAGTCGTTTTGCTTCCGGCGCCATATTTCGCTAAAACCAAAAATCCGAGCTTATAAGCGTTTTTCTTTTCTCGGATGATAAATCGTATTACTTTCGTCTGATCTCTCTCCAGTGGGCGTTTTTAATGCCTTCCTGCCCTATTCATTGATCATTGCTTTAACGAACTTCACCGGATGCTTGCCTCTTATTCTCCCGGCAAAAAAGTCTCTGACCGTTCGCTTTGGTATTTCCATCTTTTTCGATATCTCGTTAAGCGAAAATCCTGCCAGTCGCAAATCAATGCACTGCAGGACTTCATTGTCTGTGTATCTCGCGGCCTGATGGCTCTCGCCGACATACGCTCCCAGCGGGCCGATAAAGTCGACGCCTCCGGCCCTAAGGCCTAAAGTGCTGCGGATATTGTCTCTTAACTCTTTCAATCGCCGCTTGTAAGGTCCGCTGGCGGCTGAGTCCATGAAGTTTTTGTGCCGCTTTCGCGGCTTCAGTAAGTAATCTTTGGGCGTCATGAGGTAATACCGTATGAGGTTGATAGGTTGATTGTTTTTCGTTCATTCTTATCTCCTCGGGATGCCTCCAGCGGGTTTCCGCCGCCGGAAGCGTCTAACCGCTAAAGCTCAAACTTCCGTGACAATTCCGTTTGAGCTATGGAAACCAACGTCAAAAGGCGAGCCGTCTAACCGCGTTGTAAAAAACAGTCTTGCGTACACCGTTGCAATCGTCTCCGGGATTCCGAAAATGCGTACACATCTCTCGCCATTCCGGTTGTACGCCACCACTGCATAGGCCTCGCAGTATCCGCTCTTGTCGTCTCCCTCCCATGCCTTGGGCGCCGATTCAGAGTAGCCGACCTGGATCGTCCAGTGATTTGCGGGATCGCACCCGAACAAGTTGTCCTCTGCGCACGTGCCGTAGACGAAAGCGTCTAGAGCGTGGAATGTCTCCATAAAATCGAGGACGTCCTTTATAGGTGGGCAGTTGTACATGCCTCCCTGATACAGATTGCTGTCCCAAACTCGCCCTGCCTTGAGTGCATAGTCGACTGCGACAGATAAGACCTTTAACTTTTCTAAAACCTTTGATTCTTTCTCTAAAAGCATAGTATTAACCCTTATTAGAGAAGTAAAAAAGTATTTTCTAGGCTCTTTTCCTAAACTTCCCTATACGCGTACATAAGAGAAGTTTTAGAAATAGATAGTATTTTTACTTTTTTACTTCTAGTTAAACGTTTACCCCTCTAATCCTTAATCGACAGCTTCAAAGCCTTCCGCTTTTATTCGGATCCCTTTAAAGCATGTGATTCCTTTGTTTTGCACTGTCTCAAAACCTCTTTCCTCCATTGCGTTAAAAAACCATTTCTTTCGCTCCTGATACTGCGGGACGCTAGAGTCCCTTGCATACTGCTTCCAGGCGTTGTAAGCCTCAGACCGCGGCCATCGCGCATCGGGCTCGATAGCGCAGTGCTCTGCGAAAAAATCTGACATTGGGTCCTGGGCCGAGCGATATGCCTTCTGCTCCCGGCGGATGGCGTCCGGAACTCGCAGGCCGCGCTGCTGAAAGCGGAGGGCGCCGGCAATACACTTGTTTAGGAAACCGGAGAGCTCGGCCTCAGACTTTTGGTCAAATAAGGGATCGGCGCGCTCGGCATTGAAGTTGCCGAGGTGCCGCACCGGCAGCAGTCGGTCCCACATGCCTTCGCTCTGATCCTCAACGATCGGCTTATGGTTGGATACGAGCACCGGCAGACAGCACGGCGTGAAAGTGATTGAGCTCTTGGCCCACGTCTGGCGCCCTGTCATTGGGTCCCCGCCGGTGAGCTGTTTGACGAGCGAACTATTGAGGCGACTGCCGTCGGAGGTCTCCACGAGTGTCACTAGTCGTTTGTCTTTGAGCCGCGTGATGTCCTCTCTGGCGCCGCCCGCGGAGCCGCCCTTGCCCTCGATAAAAGTCTTTTGGTCGGCTCCGACGTGATAGCCCTCTTGACCATTGCCCATCATCTTGATGGCCAGGTTGAGTAGTGCGGATTTGCCGTTGTGGCCTAGGCCGAACATGATTAAGAACGATCTGCGCAGACGGCCCGTCATGCCGGCGCCGAAAATGTCGTAATAGAATTCAACGATCTCCGGATCACCGTTGCATATCTCCAGCATTCTGTCGTCGATATAGGGACACGTTGCGTCTTTGTCGTAATTGACCGGAGAGTGGAGCGTAATCATGTGGGCGGGATCCCCGGGAATAAATTCACCGGTCTTTAAGTCGATCTCGCCGTTGTTTACACCGAAGTAGCGCAAATTTTGGTTGAGCTCGTGCGGGCTGATGAGTACGCTGTTGTCCCCGTCTGAGAAAGATTTGAAGGCCTTGAGCATGTTCTCCCATGTTTTGGGATTGCAGCATTTGGAAGCGAAGTCTTTGAGCATTACCGCGCTCTCGCTGTCGAGGCCTTTGGCTTCTTCAAATAAGGATTCGACCGTCATCCTGGCGTAGCCCATGATCGCTTCGTTGGGCGTCTTCTTCCAGCGGATTCCGTTCCAGGTGTACCACTGGCCGTTAATGCAATCCCACTTCAAACCGCCCTTGTAGGTGTCGCGCATTCTTTCGGCCAAGCCGAGTTCGTTGGGTGCGTAATCGGAAAAGGTACTTTTCTTAAACCATCCTTGTATACTCGTCTTTGTGATTGATCCGGCGCCCAATTCTTTCAGGCGCTTTAAGGCGTAATTCGTGAAAACCTCTCTGTCTGCACGGTTAGACAGAGAGGTTTTTCTCGCTAATGTCTCGACGTCAAACTCGTCGGTGCATTTAGCCAGTGCGGCAGTGAATTCCGCCTTTGCCGCGATTCGCATCTGCTTTTCCCGGCTGGCCTTGGCCTCTTCTGCCTTAGCGATCACCGTGGGCATACGGATCAGCTCGTCTTTGCATTTGCCGATCTCAACGAACGAGGCCCATTTTTCTGCGAGCGCCCTTGAGCCTTTGTCCGGATAATTTGCTGATTTACTGCTCCATTCGTCCCAGAGTCGGAATGCTTCGTCTGAGCCGTCATACTCCAGGTGCAGCGCCATGCCGACTTCAAGCCAGTCCTTGTATGCGTCTGCGTCAATATGGCTGATGATCTTCCTGGCTTCCGCGAGCGGGATGTTTCTGCACTTCATGCACTCGACGTCGAAGGCCGTGAGCGGTCCCGCGTTTGCCGACACGGAGCGGCCGGCGCCGCCTCTTTCCTTTAACTTCCAGCCGTGCTTGACTGCGTAGTCGTTGACAATGCCAACAAGCGACTGTGCCTCCTCCATTGTGACGAGTGCGAGGGATTCGGGCGGATGATCGAGCGGCGTGCGATCGACAGTGCCCCATGAGTACGGCTGGCCGGTAACCTTATGGCGGCCGAAGGCAACAAACTGCTGACCGTTGGCAAGGATCTCCAGTTGCTGCTCCTGGCCGCGGTCGTCCAGGAATTTATGCGAGGAGACTTTGGAGAAACTTTTATCCGTCCGGACTAAGAACAATGTCCGGGGCCTGCGGCCGACGCGCGATAAAAACTGGTGGCTGCCGCCGCACATCTTGGAGAGTTTGTCGTAGATCAGCTGGAGGAGCTCGAAGTCTGTGATGTCGCAGTCAATGCCGATCACCTTATGCTCGCCCTGTCCAGTGAGCAGTCCTATGCCGCACCCGGCATAGATCTCAGCGTCGTCCGGCTTGAATCGGTAGGATGTCCATCCTTTCTTAAGGTCCGGGAACTTCTCTCCCGGCTTAATCGGTATCGGCAGATAGCCGTTGTCGACAAGGCGCTGTGCGCCCTGATCGAAAGTGATAACTTTCTCTTGGGTCATGAAACCACCTTTTCTTCTTCGTCTAACTGAGACTCGATCAAAAACGCCAGCGCTTCGTCCAAATGCTTCTTGGCGGTAATAACGTTTAATGCGAGGTCTCTTATATCGATTAAGCCGCCGTCACCTCTGACAGCGGCCGCGGTCTTTGTTTTTTCCAAACTCTGCTCGGCTAATTCCAGGGCGTTCAGAGCACTGGTTATCTTTGCCGAACGTTCCTTTACAATTTCAAAAAAGCTTCTTTCTGAGGTCATGATGTCCCTTCCTGGTTCATACATTTGTCCGCATTGCGGCGTTACAGTTGTCTTTAATCCCCGTCCAATTCTCAGAAGCGCAAAAGCTCCTTATGACGCCTCTCGTGAGTTCTATCAATTCGGTTCTGCTGCGCTTAAATCTGTTGACGTCTTCGACCTGGGTGAGTTCTGCGCGAAAAATGAATTGATAATTTCCTCTTGTATTAACTGCGGTCGTCCCACTCTCTGGGAATACGAAAAACTTGTTTGGCCGGTATCGAGTGGAATTAAGGCGTATGAAAAAATGCCGGGGAAAGCAAAACGAGTTTTCAAAGAAGCTCAAAGTCTTATGCAACTGTCGCCTAGGTCCTGCTGCGCCCTTCTCAGGTTGTGCGTGGAGGAGATAGTTAATTATGTTGGTGCTGAACAGGGGCTCAAAAATTTTGACCCTGATTGGATACTTGCTCGTCGCATTGAGGCGCTGGCAATCCCAGAAGCTTTGACTCAGCAGCTTACCGCCTGCCGTGTGATTGGTAATGACGCGGCGCATCCAGGCGTGCTTGATTTTTCCGGAGAGGACAGCAGTAAAGTCGCTGTGCTTTTGTCGCACGCTGTCAATAATCTTTGCGCCTGTCTTATCGGACCTTTTGATCTCAAGAAATTGGCCGACGAAGTTGAGGCTGAGAGGAAAGCCCGCAAAAACAAAAGTTGAAGTCATTTTTCTTTCTCTTTTTTGGTTTCTTCCGTACAAAGCTGAGCTACAAGTTCACGGAGTTTGTCGACGATCTTGTAGCTGACTTCTGTGTAGCGTTTTGATTTGATCTTGCTGACTGTGCCCTGGGCGATACCGAGCAGTGCGGCGATTTGGTGCTGTTTGAGTCCGGCTTTTTCAAGTTTGAAAACTGCGGCGTCCAGTGAGAGTAATGAAGCGGCCATGGTTCATTCCGTTAATTTCAATATAGATTAAATTGTAATTCTTATATGAATAGATGGGCAAATTAAGGAGTGTTAAAATATTCACATGGGAATAATTGAATAACGAGAAGAAAATGAAATCCAGCCTTGCCAAGAATTTAGAAACCCTCATGCAGGAAAAGCAGATTAGCCAAACGCGGCTGTCTAAAATTTCCGGCGTTTCCCAGTCCTACATCTTTAAGATCCTTAACGATCAGATAAAGAAACCTAGCCTGGATACCTTAGAAAAACTTGCTACCGCGTTGGATTCAACCGTTGCTCAACTCAATCATTCTTTAGAGCTGCCAAAAGAGGCGGACCCGGTTGTTGGCCTGAGGAAAGTACCGCTCATTAGCTGGGTTCAGGCAGGCCTCCCTACGCCGGTAGCCTCTCTTGACGATATGGACAAGTGGTATATCTGCCCAGTCAGAATAAGTAAAAACGGTTTCGCGCTAAAAGTCCGTGGTGAGTCCATGGAGCCGATGTTTTATGAAGGCGACATTGTCTTTATTGATCCGGAAGTCCCCGCCGAATCCGGCCGCATTGTGGCAGCAGTAGATGACGGCGCGGCCGACCCAGAAGCGACACTCAAGAAACTCGTAAAGGACGGCTCGGATTACTACCTGAAGGCCCTCAATCCTGATTGGCCTGGCCCTAAATTCCAGCCGTTTACTCAAAGCCTGCGAATCGCCGGCGTTGCGGTCGGCAAGTATGTAGAACTTTAAAGGAGGTCATTTTGAACTTAGCGAGGAGAGTTTTTCATGAGAAATTCGGCTGGCTTATCACCGCTTATTGTGTGTTTATGGCCGGTTTCTTTACCGCGTTTTTAATGGACATTTTTTCTCTTAAATTCTCAGGCTGGGATATAGCAATTACTGTCCTTCTGGCTGGTGTCAGCGTGTTTTTCATTTTTGTCCCGGTTATTGGCGCATTGATTGAAGTTCCTTGCGCCTTTTATTATCTCGCCTGGATATTACACATAAATGTCTTTCTTGCCTTCGCGGTAACCATTGGCATTTTGATCGCTATGGTTCTTGTGGACATGCAATTGCGTAGGCTATAGCGAAACCAATTTTAGGACCGCCTTCGGGCGGTTTTTCTTCGCACCATTAAATTCCTATAAGAATTATTTATTCACTTAGGGTTGAATCTAGTCATACCTATAGCTATTATTCGTTTGTGAATTGATTAAGTTCAAAGGACAAACGAAATGCCGAATACCAAAAGCGAAGGTCCCTCAAAAGCCGCTGGCCGCGCACTCAGCTTTGCGCTCATGCTTACTCTCATGGCAAAGGGCTATCCAGAAATGCCCGCCGCAAAGCTCGTCAATCTTCTCCATATCACTCTGGACGACGCGAATGCAATCGCCGATGGTGTGTTGCCCTCTCCTGAGGCCATCGAAAAAGTCTGCAATTTCATTAGCAGCAACTCCGCAAAAAACTCCGAACCGGCGATTACCCAATACGAAATCGAGCCATGGCCGGTTATGAATTTTTCTTTCCGGAGGGCTCCTCATGCGACACGAATTTAACGACCTTGAAATCGCCGTCGGCGCGTTCGTCGCCTTCCTCGGCTTCTGGGGTTTTATCTACCTCGTCTTCATTCTTCCGAAGTTCCTCGGAGGTCTCTTATGAACTCAGTTTTTAATCTCGCCTCCCACAACTTCAATCAGTTGACCGATGACGAGCTTCTCTCCTGGCTGCATTCCGAAGGCTTAACCAATATGCCGCCGATCATTCGGACATTGGCTTATCGCCTGGAGGCCGTTCAGAACGACGTGGCCTACGCCCAGGAAGAGACCGAAGAGGTAAAGGAAAAATTCAAAAAGCTCGATAAGGACACGATCGAAGGCTTGCTAAAGCTGGACGACAAGCTCGGGCACTTTGCCTCAGACCTGGAAAAAGTCTCCAGCGCAATTCTCGAATCTCAGGGAAAGATTCTTGTCGAAGGTGATCTGCTCGTTGATAGCGATGACCTGAACGACGAATGCCCTGACGACCAGCTCGTTATCCCCCGTAAAGAACTCGACACCATCCGTGCCCGAATCGACAAGATCGGCTACGCCATTTCCAACCTAGAAACCGGGGACTTCTTCCCCGATCGCCCTTCCATCTAAGACTAAAGGAGATATTTATGTCTTTAGAAACTGCCATCCAAGAAAACACCAAAGCACTGCAATACCTGGCTGAGATTGTTAAACAGGCCATGAGCATGAAACCCGTGCAGGCTCCTGCGATCGCCGTTCCGGCGCCTGAGCCCAAAGCCGCACCGGTCGAACCTGTGGCCGCGGCTGACCTTCCCCCAGTGGCTGCACCTAAGGCAGCACCCGCCGAGCCAATGACCGCGCCTGTTCCGGCGCCTAAAACCGAGCCTAAGGCAGCACCGATTAACTACACGGAACTTCGTGAGGCCATGGTCTCCAAACTGCAAAAGCTCTTTGAGCATTCTCCGGCCAAGGGCGCCGAGATCCTCCGTTCTTTCGGCGTCAGACGCCAGTCCGAACTGCCGGACGAAAAACTGCCCGCTTTCTGTGATGCCCTGGTTAAAGCTCTCGAAGCTGAAGGAGTTCTGTAATGGCCCACGCTCTTTTATCTCCGTCTTCTGCCCACCGCTGGATGTCTTGCCCGGGAAGCGTATCTTTGTCCCGCCTTTTCCCAGACGAATCGTCCTCTTATGCCGAGGAAGGCACACTCGCCCATGCTTGGGCCGCACACCTCCTTGATCCGCAGAATCAGCCTCAGCCGGCCGAGGCCCTGAGTTCTGACAATCTGACTTTCGTCCAAGACTATGTCCTTTTCGTTGAGCGCGAAACTGCGGCCGGTGTCCGCCGCATTGAGTATCCGGTTTCTGTCTCAGAGGTTACCGGAGAAGCCAATGCCAAGGGCACAATCGACTGCGCGGCCCTGGTAAACGGCACGCTCAAGATCATTGATTTGAAGTTCGGTAAAGGTGTGAAGGTTGACGCCGAGCACAATACCCAGCTAATGATTTACGCCGCCGGCGCCCTGCCCTTGTTTGACGTAATCGACGAGGTCAAAGACATTGAGCTCACGATCTTCCAGCCGCGCATCAATAACATCTGCTCCTGGAAGCTGACGCCCGCCGAGCTCGAAGAGTTTGTGAACCAGGCCCGGGCGCGAGCCTCGATCGCGATCAACTACCTGCGCGCCGATCCCCTGCCGCTCGCCGCACTGGAGCCGTCTGCCGATGCCTGCCGATTCTGCAAAGCTAAGGCGGCTTGCCCTGCTCTTCAGCAGAAGGCAGCAGAGGCCTGTGACTTCCGTCCGGTGCTCGACAAAGGCCAGGACATCCCGATTGTTCCGGAAGAAGCTCTGAGCTCGGAGCAGCTCTCGTTAAATCTCCAGCTTGCTGACCTTCTGGAGCCGTGGATCGCCGCTGTGCGCGAGGCCGCCTACGACCAAATGATGGAAGGCGTCCAGGTCGAAGGGTTCAAACTCGTTCTCGGCCGCCCGGGCAACCGTCAGTGGACAAGTAATGCAGAAGCCGAGGACATGCTCAAGTCCTTCAAGTTGAAGGAAGACGAGCGCTACACCTACAAGGTCATCACTCCGACCGCCCTGGAGAAACTCATGAAGGCGGGCCGAATCGGCGAGCGTCAATGGAAGCGCGCCGAAACCATCATCACCAGAAGCGAACCGACTCCGACCGTCGTACCGGCAGCAGACAAGCGGCCAGCATGGTCTCCAACCGCAACCGCATCCGATTTCACACCTATCTCTAATTAATAAGGAGCACAACTATGGCATTCAACATTAAAGGCCGTCTCTCTTTTGAACACATTTTCACTCCGTCCGCTACCGAAGGTTCCGAGCCTACATTTTCCTGCTCGGTCCTGATGCCGAAAGGATCCGCGGAAGTCAAGAAAGTGGAGGCCGAGATGATGCGCGTCGCTACTGAAAAGTGGGGCGCCAAGGGCAAAGAAGTTCTGGCCCGTCTTATCAAAGGAGGCAAAACCTGCCTGCGCGATGGGGACACAAAAGAATATGACGGTTACGCCGGCATGGACTACGTTACCGCTCGTAATCCCGTCAAACCCTCCGCGTTTGACAAGAACGGCGAAGAAACTGAAAAAGCCGACGGTCTCATTTACTCCGGCTGCTACGTCCAGGCGCGTATCGAGCTTTGGGCGCAGGACAACAAATACGGCCGGCGCATTAACGCAAAACTTCTAGGCGTCAAGTTTGAAAAAGACGGCGACGCTTTCGCGTCCGGTTCCAGTCCTGCCAAGGCCACTGACTTCGATGTAGACGATGAACCGAGCGACGACGGTAAAAAGCCCTGGGAGTAGGCCATGGCAAAGAACAGAACAGAGGGACAAGGCGTAGTGCTCGGACTATCCGAGGTAGAAGCCTATGCGGTCATGTCTGCGATTAAGACAACCCTTGAAGTTGAAAGTGATTTTGATCAGGAAACTTCCGGATTCGGTGCCTTTGCCTCAAAGCTGTACCTCAGAAGTTTGACCAACGTAATGGACCTCTTACAAGCAGCCCTGATAAGTAAAGAGGTGCCAGCCAAATAAAGCCTTTTTAACCACCCGTCCTTCATACGAGGGACGGCCATTAAGGAGACTCAATATGACAACACTCTGGGCAGACTTAGAAACTTTCAGCCGTCGCGACATCATGAACGGACCGCACCAGTACGCAGAAGACTGCGAGGTACTGCTGTTCGGTTATGCGATTGATGACGGCCCGGCCAAGGTTTGGGACGTCACAACGGGCGAGAGAATGCCGTTCGAATTAGCTTGTGTCCTTGCCGCTGCACAAATGAATGCTCCGGACGTCAATACCGTTTGGCACAACGGAGCTAATTTCGACGTCCCTGTCTTGCGCAAGGCCAAAAACCTCCATGTCGACATCCCTTTCGAGCGCGTAGATGACTGCATGGTTAAGGCCTATTCCCACGGCTTGCCCGGATCTCTGGGCGCGCTGTCTGAGATTTACGGCCTCGATGTGGATAAAGCCAAGGATAAGGACGGCCGGCGCCTCGTGCTGAAATTCTGCAAGCCTGACTCTAAGGGCAACGTGCGCAGCCGCACGACGGATCCGGAGGATTGGGCCCGCTTTGTGAACTACTGCCGCCTGGACGTGGAAGCCATGCGGGCAATCTATAAAAAATTGCCGTCGTGGAACTGGGGTCCTCGTGACCGTGCCCAGTTCGTGATCGACCAGCGCATTAATAATAGAGGTGTCCGGATGGACCTCGATCTCGCCAAGGCAGCGATCTCTTTGGCCGATAAGCTCAAGGCAGAGAATGCAAAGCGCACCCAGGATCTCACTAATGGAGTAGTCGCGGCCGCAACTCAGCGCGATGCGCTCCTTGCTTACATCCTGCAGCAGTGTGGCGTCAGCTTGCCGGATCTTACTAAGTCCACAATCGAGCGCCGTCTCAACGATGAGAACTTGCCGGAAGTCGTCAAGGAACTTCTGCGCGTTCGCCTGGCGTCCACTAAGACGTCCACTGCCAAATATAAAAAGCTCATTGCCTCGACCAGTGCGGACGGCCGCATGCGCGGATGTCTCCAGTTCCGCGGAGCTACCCGCACAGGCCGATACGCCGGGCGCCTCATGCAGTTGCAGAACCTCCCGCGCCCGACGCTCCCGCAGTACATCATTGACGCCGGGATCGAAGCGATTAAGGGCGGCTGGGCCGAGTACCTGGCTGAGCCGGGCGAATTGATGTCCTCTTGTTTGCGGTCCTGCATCATGGCCACGCCCGGGAAGCACCTCGTTGTAGCCGACTTGTCCAATATCGAAGGCCGGATGCTCGCCTGGCTCGCCGGTGAAGAATGGAAACTCAAAGCATTCCGAGACTTCGATGCCGGTCACGGCCCTGACCTTTACAAAGCCACCTATGGGCGCACGTTTGGTATCCGTCCGGAAGACGTAACCAAACACCAGCGACAGATCGGTAAGGTCATGGAGCTCGCGCTCGGTTACCAGGGCGGTGTCGGTGCATTCCTCACGTTCGCGTCCGCCTATTCGATTGACCTGGATGAGCTTGCGAAACATGTCCGGGAAAATATTTCCTTTAGCTACTGGGGCCAAGCCGAGGGCTCATACGAGTGGTACAAGGAAAAGAAACTCACTCACGGCCTAAAGCGTGAAACTTTTATCGCCTGCGAAGCGGTCAAGCTCGCCTGGCGTGATGCGCATCCGGCAATACAAAAGTTTTGGGCCGATGTCGACAAGGCCGCAGTCTCCGCGCTCAAGGGCGTGCCCGCTAAAGCCGGCAAGGTTTGGTTCAGTAAAAACGGATCTTGGCTCCGTATGAAGTTGCCGAGCGGCCGCTTTATCTGCTACCCCGGCGCGCGGCTAGAGGATGGCGGCGTGGGTACCGGCACCTTCTCCTACATGGGTATCAACCAGTATTCCCGAAAGTGGTCCCGCATTCCGACCTACTCCGGAAAAATCGTAGAAAACGCGACCCAGGCCGCAGCCGCCGACATTCTGATCGGTGCGATGGCCGCCATCGAGCAGGCAGGGTTTGAAATCGTTTTCTCCGTTCACGACGAATTTATTACAGAAGCCGCACTCGACAAGGACAACTCCGAGCTTGAGCGGCTAATGGCAACACCGCCCTCCTGGGCACAGGACCTGCCGCTGGCTGCGGCCGGATTCACTTCACTTAGATACAAGAAAGATTAAGGAGACAGTAATGACCCAAGATCAAACAGAAGACACACTGCTTTTAGCTTACGCCGTACGGGGCGCGAAAGCCCTAGAAGAAGATAAACGTTTTGATGGCGTAAAACCCCTTGCACCCTTCCGTTCCGGCGCTCTTTGGGAGGGAGGAGAAAAATTCGTGACGATTACGGCCGTTGACGCGGGCGCAAGCGAAATATATGAGATTGCCTTCTCGAGGCAAATGGCCACGGAAGTAGTAGAGCATTTCACCGAGTATCTGAGTCGTTGGGATGAAGAAGGAGAAGCAAATGGACACGCCGCTGGGTAAAGAAGCATTGCAAGAATTGGAAGCTGGCCTTGGCTATCTGCAAAGAATTATCGACAGAGAAGCGTATGTAAATGACCGTATGTGGCTTGACATTAATCTCCCCGAAAAGGAGTACGAGTTCTGCAAAGCATTTGCTAAAGACTTAGCTGCCGCTCGCGAAGCTCTTTCCTCTGCCAGGGGCACGATCAGAAAGTATTTAAAGGCTACGGAGGAGAAGTAAATGGATAAAGAAACATTGCATGAATGGATCGGAGGCTTTGCTTTTTTACAGGAAATCATTGGCCGAAAGGAGTACGAACTTGAAATAGCAGATTTTCCCGACCTCGCCGGAAAGGAGTACGAGGTATGCGAAGCCGTTCTCAATGATCTCGGAACTGCTCGAGAGGCCCTTTCTCGAGCCTCTCGCACGATCGACAGATATCTAAAGGGCCAGGAGGAAAAGTAAATGATCGGCCTATTTTGCATTGTTTGCTTGATGTTCCTTCTTGTTCTCATCTCTCAGCAGGACAAGATTGACAGGCTCAGCCTTCGTTTGCAGGATCTCTCTGCCCGGCTGGACCTCCTGGTTAAACAAGTAAGGGAGCAGCAGTCATGACACCCGAAGGAAAAGTCGTCGCCCTTATCCGGGCAAGAGTGAAAGAGGCTAACGGAAAAGTCCGGAAGTGTTCCTGGGAAGGTGTGCGCGGTGCTCCGGACCTTCTCGTTCTGCTCCCGGGCGTGCACGCCTGGATCGAAGCGAAGGCGCACAACGGCGCGCTCAGGCCTCATCAGGTTCGCGAGCATGCACGGCTGCAGAAAGCCGGGTGCCAGGTCTACGTCGTCTACGGAGAGGATCAGGCCGAATCCCTGGTGAGCCACCTCGTTGCATTGTCTCGATCCATGGAGCCGTAATTATGTCGAGAGATTTCAAGCCCTGGCCTTACCAGGAACTCATGATCCGATTCGCTTTAAAAAATAAGCGCTGCGGATTGTTCGTCCCGATGGGCATGGGCAAAACTTCAAGCGCGCTCATGATTATCCAGATCCTAAAAGATCTTTATGGTGAAGGTCCGGCGCTTGTAATCGCTCCGCTTGCGGTAGCCCGTAACGCGTGGCCGAGTGAAGTTCGGAAGTGGAGTGACTTCAGCCATCTGAAAGTGTCGCCGATCCTCGGCAGCACGAAGGAGCGCGTCAAGGCCTTGCATACCAAAGCCGATGTCTATGTCATTAACTACGACAATCTGCAGTGGTTGGATAACTACCTCATCAGTCACAATTACACGTGGCCCTTCCCGGTAGTCGTAGCTGACGAGTCCACCAGGCTGAAAAGTTTCCGGACAAGACAAGGCTCTAAGCGTGCGAAGGCCCTGGCCAAGTTCACGAACTTCTTCCGGAGGTTTATCGCTCTAACCGGTACGCCTTCTCCCAACGGTCTCAATGACCTGTGGGGCCAGCTCTGGTTTATCGACAACGGTCAGCGCCTGGGGAAGTCGTTCACCGCGTTTCATGAGCGGTGGTTCAGACCTCTGAGGGTCGGCGCGACCGCAGCCGCCGTGCAGTGGGTCCCCCTGGAGTACGCCCAGGAGCAGATTCAGAATGCGATTGCCGACGTCTGTTTGTCGATCAAAGCCGAGGACTACTTTGATTTAGACAAGCCGCATTTTGTGAACGTCGAAGTCGAATTGCCGGATGAGGCCAAGGCCCTGTACAACGACATGGAGCGGGAGCTCTTTATCGAGCTGGCTAATGCCACCACGGTGGAAGCAGCTAATGCCGCGGCTAAAACGGTCAAATGTCTGCAATTGGCAAACGGTGCGATCTACACCGACGACACGCATAACTGGCAGGAAGTCCATACGGCCAAACTCGACGCGCTCGCCTCCATTGTCGAGGAAGCTGCAGGCGAACCGCTTCTTGTGGCTTATCAATTTAAGACCGACCTTGCCCGCATCCTGGAGGCATTCCCCAAAGCCCGCGCCTTCGATAAGCGTCCGGAGACAGTCGAGGCTTTTAACAACGGCGAGATTCCCATGCTACTCGTTCATCCGGCAAGTGCGGGCCATGGCCTGAGTCTGCAAGACGGTTCCAGCAAGCTCGTGTTCTTTAGCCAGTGGTGGAACCTCGAAGAGTATCTCCAGGTCATTGAGCGAATCGGCCCGATGCGTCAGCTCCAGGCCGGCCACCCGCGAGTCGTCACGGTCTATCAGATCCTGGCAAAGGACACGATCGACTATGTGGCCTTGGCTAAAAAACGCTCTAAGCGAGAAGTACAGGACATGCTCCTGGACTATCTGAGAAACAAAGGAGAAAAGAATGCCGACACCAAAGAAGCGTAGACGGCCGCCGATACAGACTTTGCCGGACTGGGTACTGGGCAGATCCGACCTTACTTACTCGTCCAGAATCCTTTTGTATTTCGTTCTTTACAACGTAAACCTGCGACGTCGAGTAACGCTCACTCGATTGCAGGATGCCTCCGGCCTGGCCTATGAGACACTCCGGCGCGCCCTTAAGGCTTTGAAACTTGCAGGAATTATTAATCAGGAACTGTTGGGTAAGACCCGATATGACGGGTATGCCTATGTACTAAACACCGAGCGTTTGAAAGAACTAGGTGCTCCCCACGTGGATTCATTTTTCAAAGGATATAAGAATGTCTGATTTAGTAAACCATCCCGCCCATTACGAAGAGCAATCCATTCGCCTGGAGCCGATCGACTTCTGCGAAAGACTGCCGTTCTGCGAAGGCAACGCGATTAAATACTGTTTCAGGGCCGGCCATAAGGAGGGCGCAAGCGAGTTGCTCGATCTTAAAAAAGCTCAGTGGTATTTGAATCGCAGAAGCTCAGAGGACGCTTTGGAAATGGATGACCGCGACTATGTGTCCTTTCTAAATATGACTCGCTTATTTAAGCGCTCCAGCGGTATCTTGAAGGACTTCATTAACAAATGGAATAACCTCACGGCCTTTGACGGCGACTTTTGGTCCTGTTTAGAAGGCTGTATAGCCGAGCGTATCAAGGAGCTGGAGGCCCGTGAGTCGCTCAACCACGTTACAGCTGGGAGGAAAGAATGACAGCGACCTGGCTAAGCAAAATGGAGCTCGCGACCTACCTCGGTATCACGACCCGGACTGTGGACCGCTGGAGAAAAGATGCGGACTTCTATAAATTTCCGACGCCCCGCTATATAGCAGGGCGCCCACGGTGGCACATTAAAGATATAGACAGCTGGATGTCTAAGCAGCCGACGAAACTCCGCTAAAGACTGCATCCGCCCACTGCTGCATTACCTCGCGCCGTTGTTCCAAAAGATCAGATCTCTGATATGCCTGGACAACGGCGTTTCCTGTTGTGTGCATCAGGCATTTTTCAGCAACAATGTCCGGAACTCCGTTCTCAGCGGCCCAGTCTCTGAACGTCGATCTGAAACCATGCATCGTGGCAGTCGTTCCGGTCAGTCGTTTGAGCAGTTTGGTTAGGGTGTAGCGGCTTCCCAAACTTTCCTCAGAGACACCGAAAATATGATCGCCCTTTTTCTCGATAGACTTCAAAAGCTCAATCGCCTGGTCACTTAAGGGGACGCGGTGCGGGTACGGCTTTTGGTCTTTTCGTCTTTCCGGAGGTACGGACCAAATACGGTTTTCCCAATCGATCTCATCCCAGCGTGCCGGGACAGATTCTCCTACGCGGCTGGCGGTCAGAATTGTGAAGAGGATTGCCTGCTTTGTTCTTGTCGTCGCGGGATAGAAGCAGCTGATCTTTTCTTGTAACTCTTCGAGCGGCATAGACTCCTGGTGCTGAACCTGCTGAATTTTAGACGCCGGCGGCAGGTCCCTGTCCAGATTGCCTCTCCACAGTGCGGGATTGAAGTCCATGAGGCCGTCGCTTACTGCATAAGAGAATATGTTCTCCAGGCGGCCGCGAACCCTGGAGGCGGTCTCCGTTTTGGTCGACCATATCGGCTGCAACACGGCTAGGACGTCAGCCCGCTTTATTTCAGACAGCTTCTTCTTGCCCAGTACCGGAATGGCGTAGGCGCGAACCGTGGCAAACCATTGCGCCTTATGTTTAGCATTTTTCCACAGGCGCACGTTCGCGATCTTCTCGATCGCTTTTTCGGCATAGTCCTCGAAAGTAAGGTCGGCCCTAACCTCTTTGTCGAGAACCTCTTTCGGAGTCATGGGCGCAGTGCCCTCGGTCAGGCCGACGCGAAACTTCTCGGCCATTTCTTTAGCCTGGCTAATCGTGATCGTATTGGCAGAACCGAGGCTTTTTTCTTTTCGTTTGCCGCCGAGCATATATCTAAATACGAAAGAGCGGGAAGTACCGCGAACAACAAGATTTAAGTTAGGGGCGACAGGATGCTTCCCGTCCGGCAATTTAAAAATATTTTTGGCTGTAACTTGCATGAGATTTTCTCCCTTTGGTTTTGTCCACCATGGTGGGCAAGCAAAACCTAAGCGGGACGGGAGGTTATGAAAGGCTTGGAGTCCGCCAATCACTTTCTCGGAAAATTCGTTCCGCCTTCAGTCCGCCATGTCCACCAATAAGGTCCGCCACAAGCGAATCATATGGCAAATTATCCTCTTAAGGCTTTATTTTGTCCACCAATTTGTCCACCACTCGCAGGCGAGAAAATGTCTTTCCATGTCTCGTCGTGTCTCAATCGGAAATTACAGAGCGGAAATTTAATCTTCTGAAAGCCAATATTTACGGGGCTTTTGAAAGATGATGTCTCTATTTGTCTCGAATTGTCTCGCCGTGTCTCAGGCGGAAGATGGCAGACCCCCTCTCCGCCAATCACTTCTTTGCATACGTTCGTATGTGACCCGACACCTAAAATCCCCTTTATTACGAAGCCTTCGTAATGACTACCTTGCGTATGGAGTTTCTTACAGCCGTGATTAAACGGTCACTTAGACGGTCACCTGTTTTCTAAATTGGTCTCCTGGAAATATTATTTCTCGGTTCAGAAGTGGAATTAGTTATAAATAAAACTCGGCAAATCCTATTCAAAATGTCGTTTGTGCTGCGAATTTTTATAACCCCTCTAACATAGCTATCAACCAGATTATTCAAAAAGCACACATAGGAAAGATGCTTGCTGTCTGAATTAATCCCATCGACAATGAAAAAACAGAAAAAGCATCTCCTCTCAGAACAGACAGAATCGCTGGTAGTCGCTTTGAGTCTTGGATAAAAGACGGCTGCTCTGAAACAAAAAAGAGGATAAAGAAACCATGAAGCCCAATGGGCTAATAGATAGCTTATGACAAAGAAAAGTGGAACGAGAATATGTTGATTTAACCAAGTTCATAGCTCTGACGGCTTAGGCCATTCCATTAAAAAATTAGCCGAAACGTTATATCCCAGAATATCAAAGTGAAGAGAGTTGGTTATAGGAAAAGTCAATCACAGCTTCTAACTTTGACTCAACCACCCTAGAAGAAATTTTCCGACTTAAAAGAGGAGCCCATTCGGGCAGACGTTCTTTAAGCCAATTGGCAGTCATTTTCGTGCATATTGCGGTGGTAAGCGTTCTCTTCAGAACAAGGAGTTAATATGGCGTCAAAATATTTGATTTACAAAAACAGAAAAAATGAATTTAAAAAATTATTGGACAGAGCGGTCAAATTAGATATTGTGTCAGCCTTTGTCTCAAGAAACGATATCTTCAATGACACCATTGAGAGAGCTAAAGATGGAAAACTAACGGTCAGGCTTCTTGCTGGAATAAGCAATGCTATTTCTGACCCCGATGTTCTGCTTAAAAAGCTCCTAACATTGAAATAAGAGTACTTTCTGAAAACATATCAGAAAATAAAAAAATGGGGTTTTCCACCCAAAAATCTATATATTCACTGATCACTCTGGTAAAAAAAGAGTTCCTTTAGGAAGTGCAAATTTCACAAATGGAGAGTTACAAAAAAACGAGGAGATTCTCCTTCTCCTTGAAAACCCAGATTTGATAGATGAAATTTCCGATTATTTTGAAGGGCTATGGCAGCAAACCTTCCTTTTTGAAGACGCTGACAATAGTTACAGGAACTTACACGTTAGACAAAGAAGCCAAAGGATGAATATAGACAAAAATCTCTCAAAACAACCAGTTAAAAATAGAACACTTTCTTTAATGCTTACAGATTCATTAGAATTGCAAAAAATCATTCTCTAAATATTGTCGATTACTCGAAGAAGCAAAATCACAGCATGAGTCAGGTCTTGGTCTCAAAGTAGCACTTGATACAATCGGCGAAATGCACGATCTACTCCTTCACCACAAAGGAACTTACACAAAAGAAGAAGTTAATAAACTTACAGGCACTTCTGATCCTTACATGATATTAGGTAGCCAAGAACGTTGGCCACTCAACACGCATATCATTGAAGAAGATGGCAAGCGGGTTTTGTGGATATTGAGAGATTTTGCATCTAGAGAACTTCCAAAGAACTCTCAAGAAAAGAAAATAAAGTTCTAGAAGTTTTAGAACAATTGACAAATATTCCCTCCCTGAGGAGTGGAATATCACGTTCTAGCCGACTGATGGCTATAGCCAGACCAGATGTTGCTTTTTCTTACAACGGTCGATCAAAAGAAACTTTGGACTTCTTAGTTGGAATTGAAGACTCTGATGCTCAAAACTCAAAGAAAAAATTGAAAACTATGGGTTAATACTCGACTGGGTCTAGACTCAACCGTGGTACCTCCAATTGTGGTACGGGTTTAAATAGTGAAGAAAAGGCAATTGGAAATAAAGGGCCGCAGTCATTGATTTTTTAGTCTACGACTATCATGGTGATTATGAGAAAGGCCTTAAGGGAAGGATTTTATATTTCCTACAGGGAGGCACTCTTGAAGATGATAGTCAAGTATAAAAAAGATGCTCCTTTTGTAAGGTCTTAAAGAATTGCCGCACACTTGGTGTGTACCTAAGTGTGCGTGGTTTTTACTACTCAAGCAATAGGAAGCGCCGGTACGTGCTGGCGGAACTCGTACATCTACGGCCAGTCCACCAGCAACCTCGATGGGTCTGTTTTTTTAGCCGCTCGTCAATAGTCTATGAAGAGGGAGAAAAAATCCGCGCAAGTTTTAGCGACGCTCTTTGCGAAGTTGAATTTGCGACTATTCCTAGAAACTAACTTAAAACTTTCAGCCTGGTAAGAACACAAGGCTTGCTCCTAGGAGTGGCATAATTAAGAACTACTGATTTGTATCTTTTAATGAACAAATCTAAAGGCGCTTCACTATAGAAGGCCTCAAATATAAATTTATAGAAAGATTGCCATGACTTATAAGAAGCATATATCGCAAAGCAACGACTTATTAGACCGATTCTCGTCGGCTTTTGCGGGTATAAAAAGTCATTCCAATCTTCCGAGCGGTACAACGCCATTCATCTGGGCGATCGCGGTTCTCATTGTCGTCATCTTCTCGGCTTTCTATTTCAACGTCCGAGCCAATAACGAAACTATTCTCAGAACTAATCTGATGAAAAGCACGGCAAAGGTGGCTGATAACATCGAAATGAGAATGCGCGGCATCTCCGCCAATATGGCCCGCATGATTGAAAAAATGGAACTAGACGGCATTAATTCTGCCGTTGTAAATAAGTACGGCAGAGAGATCATCTCGTCGAGCCCGGAAGTCATTCTGCTTCGCGTCATTGAGCCAAGCGGTAAGGGCCTGGAATCAGTGGTTAATCCCCGCCTCGGCAGAAGTGACCTTCGTCAATACAACTATTTAGACTACCCTCAGGTTGTACGCGATGCGATCGGAGATGCCTTCCTCTCTAACCGAGTCTCTTATTCTTCCTTCTGGTTTACGCCCGGCGACATCTCTTCGCCCTCGGTCGTCATCATTTATCCGTTTGCAATCGGTGAGAAAACATATGCCCTGCTCGCCAGACTGTCACTGAACAAACTTTTGGAGGTTTCCACTCCACAGTCGCTTCTTTCCGACTATGAGTTCTCCTTCCTCCACGGAACAAAGGAAATTGCCGGCCGAGCTGCCTACAACCCGCCGGATGACTACACCATCCCGAGTTACGTACGCGCAGCCGATCCGCTGCCGCCTTCCATTCAGTTATACGGCTGCAACGTACTCGAAAGCCCGATGATCTTTGCCAGCCCGCTGATCTACTGGCTGGGGGCTCTGATGTTGTTCCTGCTCCTCTCGCTCTTTTTCCTCAACCGTGAAATGCGCCGGAATCAATCCGATCTGGAACGCGCTCTAAAGGAACTGGAGCTCCGCCGCTCGATCGAAGATTCCATGAACCTGGCTTTGGTCATCACTGACTTGGACAACAAAATTGTCTACACCAACGGCCAAACCGAAGAAATTACGGGATACTCCGAAGAGGAACTCCTCGGCAAGACACCGCCTTATCCTTTCTGGGGAGACAGCTCCGAACTTCCTTCTCAGCTGCTAAAAGATCGTCCCCACGAAGAGCCCGGTAAACCTTATCGCTTTGACCTGACAATCCGCTGTAGGAATGACGAAACGCTAGAAGCACTGATGCTGGCGATGCCCTTCTACTCGGCATACAACGAGCACATCGGCTGGATTTATATGATCCAGGACAACACCGTCGAGGCTCAGTCCATGAACCTCACGAACGACTCCATCGCTTCGTACGAAAGACTTCTGAACTCTGTCTTGTCTTGTATTTCCGCTGTGATGCAGAAACCAACCGGAAGCATGCTTGGTATTCACAACAACCACTACACGGAACAGCTCGGAAACACCGCTGACGGCCACTTAGAGATTTCCAAGGCATTTAAAGAACCGTTCGATCCTCAAGGCAATCGTCAGGGAGAGGTTTGGGTCGACTCCCTTGGCCGCTGGTTCTCAGTAGCGGAAGCCAGAGTGACACTTCCGGGCGGCTCTCACGTCACGCTTCAGTCTGCTCTGGACATCACTAAGAGAAAAATCAATGAGCAGGAATTTGAAGAGCAGGCCAGCAAGATGGAAAACTCTTCCCGCTTGATTACGCTCGGCGAGATGGCCTCTACGATCACGCACGAAATTAATCAGCCGCTCACCGCGATTACGGCTTACGCCAATACGGCCTTAGAAGTGATTGACCGAGCACCTGAAGTGAACAAAACTCAGGTACTTGAAATCTACCGAAAAATTGCTAATCAGGCCGCACGTATCGACAAAATTATTAAGAACATCAGAGCATTTGCCAAACGTCGCCCGACTACATTGGAATGCGTATCCCTGAACAGCGTCTTCTCTGACACGATGGAACTCGGACGTTTGATCGAGAAGAAATATGCCGGTGTCCACGTCGTCTACGAACTGCCGGCCGTGGTGCCTGATGTGATCTGCGACCCGGTTCAGATCATGCAGATCCTGATGAACCTGATTCGCAACGCAGCAGAAGCTATTCTTGAGCACGGTAGCAAAGACAAAACGATTACGGTCAGCGCGAAAGTCGGTGCAAAGGACGTCGAACTGTCTGTCGGCGACCACGGCCCCGGTATCAGCGATACCATGAAGGCTAGTCTGTTCACACCCTTCTTTTCTACCAAGAAGAACGGTCTCGGCTTGGGTCTGAGTACTTGTCAGACGATTGCAGAATCGCATAATTCCAGACTCCGAGTGAGGGATAATGAGGGCGGAGGCACCGTCTTCTTCTTCGACTTGAAGATTTGCTTCACCAAGGATTCCGAGAACAAGAAACAAAATTAATTGTGTATCTAATTAAGGAGATACAACTTCTGTACTACCCAGGGGTGTGATTAAGATATATAATATCTTCACGTGATACAAAGTATCTCAGTTAGCGATTCTTATCATCCTTTAGATTAAGATAACGGATTGCTTGTAAAAAGAAATTAATTAGAAAGGCACATGATGATTCAGATGACCTCGAAACCCTACACTCAAGAATCTCCGGATACCGCAGGTGTTGTGTATATCGTTGAAGACGACGAAGCCGTACGTGATTCTCTCAAGTGGCTTCTCGAAGCTTCCAGCTACCGTGTTGAACTTTTCGAAAGCGGTGAAATGTTCCTTGCCAAATTCGATCCGAACGCTATCGCCGTTCTCGTCCTTGACGTCAGAATGCCGGGCATGAGCGGTTTGGAAGTCCAGGAACACCTTATCGCCCGTAAGTGCGACATTCCTATTATCTTTATCTCCGGTCACGGCGACGTTTCGATGGCAGTCTCCACCTTGAAGAAAGGTGCGGTCGACTTCATCGAAAAACCCTTCGACCAAGCAGCTCTGCGCTCTTTAATCGAAAGAATGCTGCAGGAAGCCCGTCAGCGCAAGGCCAAGGCTGAACAGCGCTCCTTGAACGACGCTCTTCTGAGCAAACTGACTCCGAGAGAGCAGCACGTTCTCGAAAGAATTGTGAGCGGACGCCTGAATAAACAAATCGCGGCAGACTTGGGCATTTCCATTAAGACCGTTGAAGCTCATCGCGCTTCCATTATGGATAAGACCAATTCCGGCACCGTCGCAGACCTGATGCGCGTCGTAATGAATGCGAACAGACCTCCTGTCAAAGACTCCGGTTCTATGAGATAGTCTTTTAGACAGCGTCGCTAAGGAAGGCCCACTGCCTTCCTTTTCTTTTTTGTGCGCCTATTCTTTCGACGATCTTTGTTACTCGTTCTTGTGACTAAAAAGTTTAGCCAAGCTGAATATCCTTACAATGGTTCGGTCTTAGTTACTATCTTTTAACAACAATGAGCGCAAAAATAATTGATGGAAAAGCACTGGCGCAGTCTGTTCGAACCGGTTTGAAAGAAAAGGTAGAACAATTCAAATTAAGCTCGAGAGCACCCGGCCTGACCGTTATTCTCGTCGGTGACAACCCGGCGAGCCAGGTCTACGTCCGCAACAAGATCAAAGCATGCTCTGATGTCGGCATTACCTCTAAATTGGAAAAGCTGCCGGCTGAAACTTCAGAAGCGGAGTTATTAGCACTTTTGGAGAAACTCAATGCCGACGATTCTGTGGACGGAATCTTAGTCCAGCTGCCCTTGCCTCGTCATATCAACGAGCAAAAGGTCATTGAGACGATTCGTGCGGATAAAGACGTCGATGGTTTCCACGTTGCCAACGTCGGTTCAGTTGTTACCGGCATCGGCGGTTTCCGCAGCTGCACGCCCTACGGCGTCATCAAAATGCTGGAGTCTGTGGATTATCCCCTGACCGGCGCCCATGCTTTAGTCATCGGAAGAAGCAATATTGTCGGGAAACCGATGGCGATCATGTTGCTGGAGAAAAATGCCACTGTCACGGTCGCCCACAGCAAAACCAAGAATTTGAAAGAGCTCGCTCTTCAGGCCGATGTCATTGTCGCTGCGGTCGGTAAAGAAAAAGTCGTCACGGCCGATATGGTCAAGCCCGGCGCCGCAGTGATTGATGTGGGAATGAACCGCAATGCCGAGGGCAAACTCTGCGGAGACGTCGACACCGAGGAAGTTGCAAAAGTCGCCGGGTATATCTCACCGGTCCCCGGTGGTGTCGGCCCCATGACCATCGCAATGCTTCTTTCCAATACGGTAGAAGCCTATGAAAGGCGTCTGCAAAAAATATCTCAGTAGGAATCAATACATGTCTGATTTAATTAACATTCTGAGCATCATCGACGATAAATCTCAACTGATCAACTTTCCGAAACTTGATCCGAACAGCTTCAAGCCGGCTGTCCTTACATTGATTCAACGCTTGAAAGACACAGTAAAGGCGGTTAAATCTTCGAACAGAGAACCGACTTGGGACACTTTGGTAACACCGATAGAAGATGCTTCCGAAAACCTTTCCTATGTTTGGTCGGTTGTCGAGCATTTAAACAGTGTTGCCGACACGCCTGAGTTAAGAGTAACGATTAATGAACTTCTTCCTCCGATTTCCGAAGTATTTAGCGAACTCGGCATGGATGAGAAACTCTATGCGAAGTACAAAGCTTTGAAGGCCGAGAAAGCTTTCGAAAAATTCTCTGCAACTCGTCAGCGGGTCATTAATAAAGAATTAGAAGGCTTTGTTCTCGCCGGCGCTGAGCTGGATGAACCGGGCAAGAAGAAGATGGCCGATATCAATCGAGAAGAAGCCGAACTTTCTCAGAAGTTCTCGGAAAATCTTCTTGACTGCACCAATGAATTTGCGCTGTATCTTCCGGAAGACACCGATGAACTCAAGGGGGTGCCGGAAGCTGAACTGCATCTTTTTGCTCAGCAGGCAGCTGCCGAAGGCGCCAAAGGCTACAAAATCACCCTGCATATGCCGAATTATCTGCCCATCATGCAGTACGCAGAAAACAGAGATCTTCGCGAGAAGATGTATCACGCATACGTTACCCGTGCATCTGATTTCTCTCCGGCAGGCAAGGACAATCTTCCGATCATCAACCGTCTGCTTGAACTTCGTGTTGAAGATGCTCACCTCTTGGGCTATAAAAACTTCGCTGAAGTTTCCTTGGTTCGGAAAATGGCCGAGTCTCCCGAACAGGTCGTTTCTTTCCTGCGCGAGCTAGCTGCCAAAGCCAAACCGGCAGCAGAAAAAGAAATGGAAGAGCTCATTGATTACGGCAGGAACCAACTCGGCATCAAGGACGTCCAAACTTGGGATCTTTCCTTCATCAGTGAAAAACTCCGTGAAGCAAAGTTCTCTTACTCTGAAAATGAAGTAAAGCAATACTTCACGGAACCCGCTGTTCTTAAAGGAATGTTCGGACTCGTCGAGAAGATGTTCTCGATCAAAATCAAAGAAAAGAAAGCGCCCGTCTGGAACGATGACGTCAAATTCTTTGTCATTGAAGACAAGGAAGGCAAAGAAATCGCCGGATTCTATATGGATCTTTATGCCCGCAGCGGAAAGAGAGGCGGCGCATGGATGAACGATCAGATCTCCCGCCGAGAGGTCAACGGAAAAATTCAAAAACCGATTGCCTACCTCGTCTGCAACTTTGCCGCACCGGTCGGAGACAATCCTTCCCTTCTGACGTTAAGAGACGTCGAAACGATTTTCCACGAATTCGGCCACGGACTTCATCATATGCTGACTCGCCAGACAGAATTGGCCGTTTCCGGCATCAGCGGTGTGGAGTGGGATGCGGTTGAAATGCCGAGCCAATTCATGGAGAACTTCGTTTTGAATTGGGATGTGATGCAGACCATAACGCACCATGTCAAAACCGGCAAGACTATGCCGCGCGAACTCTTCGACAAACTGGTAGCTGCCAAGAACTACGGCGCCGGAATGGCAAACGTTCGTCAAATCGAATTTGCCCTCTTCGACATGCTCCTTCATATGGACACCCATCCGGAAAAGGACACGGTTAACAAGATCTTGAACGAAGTCAGAAAAGAAGTCGCTATCGCATTCCCGCCTGAATACAACCGTTTTGCCAACTCCTTCTCGCACATCTTTGCAGGCGGCTATGCGGCAGGCTACTACAGCTACAAGTGGGCTGAAGTACTGTCTGCAGACGCCTTCTCGCTGTTCCAGGAAAAAGGCATTTTCAATCCTGTGGTCGGAAACAAATGGCTGGACGAAGTTCTCTCCCGCGGCGGCAGCCGTCCTGCAATGGAAAGCTTCGTTGCATTCCGCGGCCGTAAACCTTCGGTCGACGCCCTCCTCCGCCAATACGGGCTTGTGGAGTCCAAATGAGCATCACGATTACTACTTGGAACGTCAATTCCCTGAAGGTTCGTCAGCCGCAAGTTTTAGACTTCCTGAAGGAGACTGAAAACAGCATTCTCTGTCTTCAGGAACTCAAGATGCAGGAGGCAGACATCGACGCTAGCGCCTTCAAAGAAATCGGATACACGCTGGATGCATTCGGCCAGAAAACCTACAACGGCGTAGCCACGATCCTTCGTGATCCGCTGACTTTTCTTCCGGACGAGGAAGTTCGCAACATCCCCGGTTTTGAAGATCCGCAGAGCCGTCTCTTAGCCGCAACGGTGCGGGTCGGCTGCGAAAGGCTCCGCGTCATCAACGGATACTTCCCGAACGGGGAAACGGTTGAGAGCGAAAAGTTCCCTTATAAACTTTCTTGGCTGGAAGCCTTAGCCGAATGGCTCCCGAGCCAGTTAGAGCAATACCCCAACCTCGTTTTGCTCGGCGACTTTAATATCGCTCCGGAAGACAGAGATGTTTGGGATCCGGAATCCTGGGCCGAATCCGTGCTTTGCACACCAAAGGCCAGAGAAGCTTTTCAGCGTCTTATCGATCTCGGATTAACGGATTCCTTCCGCGCTTTTGAACAGCCGGAAAAATCCTATTCCTGGTGGGACTATCGAATGATGGCTTTCAGAAGGAATCGCGGCCTTCGCATCGATCACATTTTGATTTCCAAGGCTCTTGTCAGCAAGAACCTTGGCGTTGAAATCCACAAGAAAGTTAGAGGAAATGAGCGCCCGAGTGATCACGCACCCGTGACACTAACGCTCGATCTTTAATTCCTGAGCCGGCTGTATCGCCGGCTTTCTTTTTAGCGCTCTGGCGCGAAGCTGACCGCACCCTCCGTCAACATCTTGAGCTGCAGAATCACGGAATTTAAGCAGTATTCCGTTAGCCCGGCATGCTTCCTTAATTCTTTCGATCTGCTCTGCCGACGGGCGCTTATAGGGACTGCCTTCAACAGCGTTGACGGGAATCATGTTGAGGATGGCCTGCCGCGACCACAGCGGAGCGAGCGCTTCAATTTCATCAACTCCGTCGTTGACGCCGTTAATCAAAGTCCACTGATATTGGATCGGATATTTCCCAACCTCTGCGTACTTTGCGCCGAACTCTAATATTTCCTTGACAGTCAGCTCCGCAGCTCGGGGCAACAGACTTCTGCGCTTCTCATCCATTGCGCTGTGCAGAGAAATTGCCAGAGCCGGTTTGATTTGGGATTCCATTAAGGCTTTGAAGAGTCTTTTATCGCCGACGGTAGAGATAACAACTTCTTTATATCCGATGCCGGAATACCGAACGATATGTTCAACCGCAGAAAAAACGGAACGAAGATTATGAGAAGGCTCGCCCATACCCATCAAAACTACCTTCTTAACAGGCGCATTCCTCATGGCGTATTGAACTTGACCGGCAACCTCCAAGTCAGTTAACTGACGTATGAGACCGCTTTTGCCGGTCATACAAAAGACACACCCGACTGCGCATCCGACTTGCGTAGAAACACAAACGCCCTCTCGCGGAAGAAGAACACATTCGATCAGCTGACCGTCGTAAGCTTTAAGAACCCAGCGCGTTCCGGTCTCGGATTCTGCCTTTTCCTGAGCAGTTAATTGATTGGCTAAGTATTCCTCCATTTGAGGCAATATCGCCTCGGCAGCAGCAGGCAAGCGCACCTTACTGCGGTTCAGAGGTTTGCCGGAATACCAATTGCGCCAAAAGCGTTCGATGTGAACGCTTTTACAGCCGGCTTGGATAAGTTGTTGTTCAATATCAGCAATCTTCATAGAAGCAAATATTATCAAGCTCGTCAGTCTTCGCTTTCAAGTTTGAGCTCGGCGATTTTGCGTGTAATTGTATTTCGGCCGATGCCAAGTCTTGTTGCAGCGTCGACACGCCTTCCGTGCGTATATTCAAGTGCGGTTCCGATCACAATGCTTTCGAAGGTATCGGCAAGCTGCTTCATAAGATCTGGAGACTGATTTTTCAGCATCTCTTTGACCTCTCCTTTGAGCAGTTCCTCCCAGCTTCCGCCTGCAGGTGTGCTGCCCGAAACCTCGCCGTTTTTATGAACTTTTTCCGCTTCACCGTTGCGAACTTCCTCAGGAAGATCCGTCACTCGGATATGCTGGGAAGGTGCCATCACGACAAGCCAATTGCAGAGATTTTCTAATTGACGAACATTGCCGGGAAACGGGAAACGCTTCAAAAACTCCATCGCCTCTTCGGACATGAGCTTGGGTTCGACACCAAGATTCTCCGCTGACTTCTGAAGAAAATGATTGACCAAAAGCGGAATGTCTTCGGGTCTTTCCCTTAAGGGCGGCAAACGCAGACGAATGACATTGAGTCTGTGATACAAGTCCTCGCGGAACCGATTTTCCCGAACCATCGCCTCGAGATTTTGGTGCGTTGCCGCAATGATTCTGACGTTGGCTTTTAGAGACTGATGTCCGCCGACGCGATAGTAATAACCATCGGACAATACTCTCAGGAGCCTGGTCTGGAGTTCAGCAGGCATATCACCGATTTCGTCCAGAAACAGCGTGCCGCCTTCGGCTTGTTCGAAGCGTCCGTGACGAATCGCACTGGCGCCGGTAAACGCCCCCTTCTCATGACCGAAGAGTTCGGTTTCCATTAAGTCTTTCGGAATTGCCGCCATATTGATCGCGACAAACGGGGCATTGGAGCGCGGGCTGTGTTTATGAAGCGCTCGGGCTACAACTTCCTTGCCGGCGCCGGATTCTCCGGTCAAAAGGACGGTTGCCTTGCTTTGAGACAAACGTCCGATAGCGCGGAAGACTTCCTGCATGGCCGGCGCCTTACCGATGATTTCGGAAGCAGTCTCTTCAGCAGGAGTCTGTTCTTCTTCCTCACTCTCTTCCGTTGCACGCCGTACGAGTTCAATCGCTTTATCGATGTCGAAAGGTTTGGGAAGATATTCGAACGCACCGCCTTGGAAACTTGCCACGGCACTGTCCAGATCCGAATAGGCCGTCATGATGATGATCGGAAGTTTTGGGTAGGACTTCTTAATTTCGGCGAGCATTTCCAAGCCGCTTTTGCCCGGCATATGAATGTCACTCAAAATCAGGGCGGGCTGTTCTTTCTTGATCGCCTGCAGCACAGACTCGGCTTCACTAAAAGTTTTGCAGGGAATATCTGCCTTTTGAAGTGCTTTTTCTAATACCCATCTGATGGAACGATCATCGTCCACGATCCAAACATTTTTCATAACGATAAGGGAAACAAGATGCTGAAATCGGTACGGCCGGCTTCACTGCTGACCGAGATACTGCCGCCGTGCTGTTCAACGAAAGTCTGAACCAATGAGAGTCCGAGGCCGCTCCCCTGTTCTTTTCCGCTGACCAGCGGATAAAAAATACTGTCAGTCAGTTCTTTGGGTATGCCTTCTCCGTTGTCGATCACATGGATATTTAATGCCGTGCGGCAAAAACTTTGACCGACCTGAACATGATGGACAACACGGGTTTTAAGCGTGATACAGGCCGTACCCTGTGCTATTTGCTCGGATAAAGCTTCAGCGGCGTTGCGCATTAAGTTCAAGGAAATTTGTGTCAGCTGACCTCTGTCGGCCATCATTTCAGGTACACTGATGTCATAGTCGCGAACAACCTTTAACCCTTCCGGGAATTCCGACTGCACTAGAAGGCGAACACGTTCCAGGATTTCGTGAACATTGGTTGGCACAGGATGATAAAGCTGACGGTAAGGCGCGAGGATCTTATCGACAAGATGCTGGAGACGGTCGGCTTCACTAATGATCACTTCGGTAAATTCTTTATTTTCCGGATCGTGAAGCTCCCCTTCCAAGAGCTGTGCTGCGCCTCGAATCCCTCCGAGAGGATTCTTAATTTCATGAGCGAGATTTCTCAGCAGGCGCCGAGTATTTTCAGACAACTCATTCATATGACGTTCTCGCGTCATTTGAAGGGTCTTATCTGCCGGCACAATCTCGGCCAAGAGAATATTTTCGTCATCTGGGAAAGGATGAATGGTGACTAGAACCGGAATCGGTTCTGCCGGAGGACGCAGGAAATGGTCTAGTTCGTTCGGAACCAAAAATGAAGGCTCGGGATGCGCACGGTAATTTGCGAGCCATTCATCCGACGAATTCAGGTAATACTGAAGTTTTCTTTCTTTTAGAAGTTTGAGCGACTGCCCGGATAGAAATTGAGCCGCGGTATTGGCGTAAAGAATATCGCCTTCTTTATTACATGCAAAAAGACCGAGCCTGAGGAGATCGAAACTTTCTAAACGCTTAGCATCAAAACTCACGACATCCTCCGCTCGGTCATTTTGCTGTCTTTACTCAGACAGCCTCAAATTACTCTACTAGCTCGAATAGTACATGTCGTATTCTTCAGGTGTCACCGCCATCTGAGTACGTACGACTTCTTCATGCTTGAGTGCAATGTAAGAGGTGATCAGATCTTCGCTGAAGACTCCGCCGGCCGTCAGGAATTCATGGTCGGCAGCCAAAGCTTCCAAGGCCTGTTCCAAAGAAGAACATACGGTCGGGATCTTAGCGTTTTCTTCCGGAGGCAGATCATAGAGATTCTTGTCAGCAGCTTCGCCCGGATGAATCTTGTTCTGGATACCGTCCAAACCGGCCATCAGCAAAGCAGAGAAAGCCAAATAGGGATTGGCCATCGGATCGGGGAAGCGAACTTCAACGCGACGTGCCTTATCACTGGAAACGAATGGAATACGCAGAGAAGCAGAACGGTTACGGGCGGAATAAGCAAGTTTCACAGGAGCTTCAAAACCCGGGACTAAACGACGATAGCTGTTCGTTGTCGGATTCGTAATCGCGTTCAAAGCACGAGCGTGTTTGATGACGCCGCCGATGTAATAGAGAGCCGTATCAGAAAGCCCTGCGTAGCCGTTGCCGGCGAAGATATTCTTGCCGTCTTTCCAAATAGACTGATGAACGTGCATACCTGAGCCGTTGTCGCCGACAACAGGTTTCGGCATAAAGGTTGCAGTCATGCCGTAGGCTGCTGCCACATTCCAAACTGTGTATTTAAGAATCTGAGTCCAGTCAGCGCGTTTGGTCAGTGTGCTGAACAGCGTACCGATTTCGCACTGGCCGCAGCCGCCGACTTCATGATGATGAACTTCAACGGGAACGCCCTGTTCTTCAAGAAGTTCGCACATCTGAGAGCGGACATTGTAGAGAGAGTCAACCGGAGGAACTGGGAAATAACCGCCTTTGACAGTAGGACGATGGCCGCTGTTGGCGCCGTTCATATCCTTGCCGTTGCTCCAATAGCCTTCTTCACTTTCGATTTTGAAGAAGCTGTGATTCATTGTGGTGCCCCAGCTAACACCGTTAAAAATGAAGAATTCCGGTTCAGGTCCGAAGTAAGCATTGTCGCCGATACCGGTGCTCTTTAAGTAAGCTTCAGCACGATTGGCAACGCTGCGGGGGTCGCGATCGTATCCCTTGCCGGTAGAAGGCTCAACAACGTTGCAGGTCAGGATCATTGTCGGAATATCTTCGTCGGCGAACGGGTCCATACGGGCGCTGTCCGGATCCGGCATCAGCAGCATATCGCTGGCCTCAATGCCTTTCCATCCAGCGATGGAAGAACCGTCGAAAGCGTGACCTTCTTCAAACTTGTCTTCATCAAAAGCAGAAACCGGTACGGAAACGTGCTGTTCTTTGCCTTTGAAATCAGTGAAGCGCAAATCAACAAATTTGACGTTGTTGTCCACAAGCATCTGCATGATTTCAGCGCTGGTCTTAGCCATGGATATCTCCTTAGTAAATTTGGACGTAGCAATCAAAAAATATGTTCAACAAAGCTTATGCAAATTTCGTGCCAATTTTCGACATGCACGAAATCATGCATTCTCAAAGAGCCTCAGTAAGCAATCGCAAAAACTTTTGTAATGATGCACCTTTTTAGTGCAAAAAGGAACAATTTAGGGATTTTTTTATTGATTTTTGATCCGCAATAGAACATTGCGGCGAAATGGTGCATTTCTTCCGAGTGAAACAATTAGCGGCCGAAATCGGCCGCATAGTTTGATGTCGTACGCTGAGATCCTGTCAAAGAAAAGCTTCAAGCACCTCGTTCAAGAAAAGCCAGCCCTTCTCTGTCGTTTTGATTCTCTTGAGATGGTCGCAGACAAGACCTTTTTCTCGAAGTTCCGTCCAAATCGACTCAATAACATCGAAATCGAGGCCGGTCCTCTCGGTGTAAAAATCGAAGGGCACGCCCTCTCTCAGCCGAAGCGCATTAAGCATGAATTCAAATGGCAAATCTTCCGGATCAATGAGTTTCCGCTCGGCGATTTGAGTCTGATGTTCTTTAAACGATAAAAGCCATCGGGCCGGATCGCGATAGTTATAAAAACGCTCCGGACGTCCTTGAATGGTTATTTTTCCGTGGGCACCGGGACCGACGGCAAAATAATCTCCGAACTCCCAATAGTTAAGGTTATGCCTGCAGCGGTACCCTCCTTTGGCATAGGCAGACACTTCATAGTGATCAAAACCGCGGGCTGCGGTTTTATCCCTGACCAAATCGGACATATCTGAAAGCACATCGTCATCAGGAATCCCTTTGGGCGGAAATTTGGCAAAATAGGTGTTCGGCTCCAGGGTCAGCTGATAGCAGGACAAATGCGTCGATCCGAAAGAAAACGCGGTTTCCAGCTCTTCGTCCAGTTCCTGAATAGTCTGGCCGGGAAGCCCGAACATTAAATCCAGGTTGAAGTTCTCAAAGATCTTTCCGGCGCTTTCTGCAGCCCGCCTGGCTTCCTGCGAGTTGTGAACCCGGCCTAAAGCCCTCAATTTAGCGTCATCAAAACTTTGAATTCCGATCGAAAGCCGGTTGACACCGGCCTCCCTGAAGTCTTTAAATTTCTGTTCCTCAAAAGTGCCGGGGTTGGCTTCCAGCGTAATTTCGATGTTTTCGTGGAACGGAATATTGTTGTCGGCCGCTTCAATGATTCTGCCGATGGTTTCCGGCGCCATCAGAGAAGGAGTGCCGCCCCCGAAAAATATGCTCTTCAGCTTTCCTCTCTGGACACGGGCGCCCTGCTCTTTGAGCCCTTCAATGATGGCAGCCTCATAGAGTGCTTCCGGCGCCGGCCCTCTCAAGCCGTGAGAATTAAAGTCGCAGTAAGGACATTTTTTTAGGCACCACGGCCAGTGAATATATAAAGAAAGCGGAAGTTCTTTCAATTTACCAATTCCAACGTTCGGTTAATAAAGTGCGCATTTTTCTCATGGCTTTGCCGCGATGGCTGACGGCATTCTTTTCTTCGGCCGTCATCTGAGCAGCGGTCTTTCCGTCCGGCGTCACGATAAAGAAAGGATCGTATCCGAAGCCGCCCTCGCCTTTCGGTTCATAACCGATCGTGCCGTTCCAAAAATCAATCGCGATCAGCGGCTCGGGATCGTTTTCATCACGGACGGCGACAATAACGCAGGTGTAATGAGCGTTACGATTGTCTTTGTCTTCAAGTTCTTTAATCAGTTTTGCGTTATTTGCAGCATCTGAGCTCGGCTCGCCGGCAAAACGTGCACTCAGTACGCCGGGCGCGCCTTTTAAGGCATCCGAGCAAATTCCCGAGTCATCGGCAATGGCCGGAAGACCGGAATGTTTCGCCGCCCATCTGGCTTTTGCCAGCGCATTTTCCACAAAGGTACCGAAAGGCTCTTCTGCAGAAGGGATTCCCAAAGAACCTTGAGAAATCACTTCGGCACTCATCGGAGCAAGAAGCTCCTGCATTTCTTTCATTTTCTTTTTGTTATTGCTGGCGAGAACAATTTTCTTAGACATGTCTTTTTACTCCTCGGCAAGAGCTGCTCTCTGAGCTGCAAACAGCTGCTTCAGGCCGTCTTCAGCCAGCTTGAGCAAAGCATCGAGGTCTTCCCGACTAAAGGGTTCTCCTTCAGCGGTTCCCTGCAGTTCAACAAATTTTCCTGCGTCTGTCATCACGACATTCATATCCGTATCACTTAAATGATCTTCGTCGTAGTCGAAATCAGCAACTGGAACACCTTCATAAATACCAACTGAAAGTGCAGCGACTTGTCCTTTGAGCGGAGATTTTTCCAAGGAGCCGTTTTTAATGAGCCAATTGACGGCATCAGCGAGTGCCACATATGCACCGGTAATCGAAGCGCATCTTGTACCGCCGTCTGCCTGGGTCACATCGCAGTCAATTTTGATCATTCTCTCGCCGAGTGCTTCCATGTCCACCACTGCGCGCAGAGATCTTCCGATCAGACGCTGGATTTCCTGTGTGCGGCCGCTTTGCTTTCCTTTGGCGGCTTCTCGGTCCGTGCGAGTACCGGTAGCGCGCGGCAGCATTCCGTACTCCGCAGTCACCCAGCCTTTTCCCTGATCTTTGAGCCAGCCCGGGACCTTTTCTTCAACCGAAGCGGTGCAAATGACCTTGGTGCCTCCGACTTCAATTAAAACGGAGCCTTCGGCGTATTTTGTGTAGTGACGTGTGATCTTTATCGGGCGCAGTTCGTCTGCTTTGCGGCCGCTGGGACGGCTCCAAGTTTCTTCTGTCATTCATATCTCCTTCAACAATGTTCTGTCATTCTAATGAAGGCAGATTCGTAAACCATAATTTCCACCCGATCCGAACCTTGTGGAAGTTAGAGCCGGCTTCAAGGAAGGTAAAATACGGCGGCAGAAAGACCGTGCAATCCAGTTCAATCAAGCGCGGCAGAGAAGGAGTTTTGAATGAGTAATATTTCGAGTATGACGGGTTACGCGAATGCCAAAGTCCAAACCGACATGGGCTTGCTGAGCATCGACATGAGAAGCGTTAACTCTCGTTTTTTAGACTTAAGTTTCCGCGCTTCCGAAGAAATTCGTTTCCTCGAACCGAAATTCAGAGAGATCATCTCCGGCAAAATCGCCCGCGGCAAGATGGAATGCCGCTTGAATTTAGTGGATTCCGGCTTATCGGCGGATACGGCCTTAAATGAAGAAGCCCTCAACAAGCTTATGGCTCTTCAGACGCAGGTCTTAAAGACAGACCCTTCCGCCACAGCCCTGCGCGTCGCCGACATTCTGAATTATCCCGGCATCGTCGCCGCTCCGGTCCCCGATCCCGAAGTCTTCGCAAAGCAAGTGCTGACAGGCTTTGAACAGTGCCTCGCTGCATTTAACGAAAGCCGACAGCGTGAAGGCGCTGCTTTAGCTCAGGTTCTGCTCAAATACTGCACACAGATTGAAGACCTCGTCAATACGCTTCGTCCTAAGATTCCTGAAATTCTTCAGGCGCAAAAGGACAAACTCACCGAAAGACTTGAAGAAGCATTAGGTACCACGCTGGCAGACGGCGCTCAGATCACCAAAGAAGAAGTCAATGAACGCATCCGTCAGGAAATCACGCTTTACGGCATCAAGCTTGATGTCAACGAAGAGATGGAAAGACTGTGCACCCACGTCAAAGAAGTGAGAAGAACACTGGATCGCGGCGGCCCCGTCGGCCGGAAACTCGACTTCCTGATGCAGGAACTCAACCGTGAAGCCAATACGCTCGGCAGCAAAGCCGTTTCAATTTCGATGACGGACACGTCCGTCAATCTGAAGCTCGTGATTGAATCGATGCGCGAGCAAATTCAGAACCTCGAATAATTTTTCTTTTTCTGATAATCGAAGGGGCGCCCATCGGCGCCCCTTCTTGTTTCTTTAGCAGTTCAAATGATTAGTTCTTGCTGCGGTCGATATGACGGTGAGCAGAGATGAACGGCATCATGGAGCGCAGGCGAGCACCGACGACTTCAATCGGATGAGCGGCCGTCTGAGCACGGATGGAGCGAAGCATCGGAGCGCCGACTTGGTTTTCAAGGAGGAAGTTCTTAGCGTAAGAACCGTCCTGAATGTCGCTCAGAGCTTTTCTCATCGCTGCGCGAGCCTGGTCGGAAACAACCTTTGGACCGGTGACGTAGCCGCCGAACTCAGCGTTGTTAGAGATGGAGTAGTTCATATCTGCCAAGCCGCCTTCGTAGATCAGGTCAACGATCAGCTTCATTTCATGGCAGCATTCGAAGTAAGCCATTTCAGGAGCGTAGCCGGCTTCAACCAGGGTTTCGAAGCCCATCTTGATCAGTTCGGCAATGCCGCCGCACAGAACGCACTGTTCGCCGAACAAGTCGGTTTCGGTTTCTTCTTTGAAGGTGGTTTCAATGATGCCGGCCTTGCCTGCGCCGTTGGCAGCAGCGTAAGACATGGCGACTTCACGGGCTTTACCGGATTTGTCCTGGTAAACAGCGATCAGCTGAGGAACACCCGAACCTTCGGTATAGGTGCGGCGAACGGTATGGCCGGGAGCCTTCGGGGCAACCATCCAAACGTCAAGGTCGGCTCTCGGAGTGACCTGACCGTAGTGAATGTTGAAGCCGTGGGCAAAAGCCAAAGCAGCGCCTTCTTTCAGGTTCGGTTCGATTTGTTTTTTGTAGACCTCGGCGATCTTTTCGTCAGGAAGAAGGATCATCACAACATCTGCGTCTTTTGTCGCATCTTCGATTGTGGCTACCTTCAGACCGGCAGCTTCGACTTTCTTCCAGGAAGCGCCGTCTTTGCGGACACCGACAACGACGTCAACGCCGGAATCATGAAGATTCTGTGCGTGAGCGTGGCCCTGGGAGCCGTAACCGATGATAGCGACTTTCTTTCCTTTGATTAAAGAAAGGTCGCAGTCTTTGTCGTAATAAACTTTCATTTTAATTTTCCTCAAGTTATGAAGGTTGGAACAATAAATTAGAGGTGGAGCATTCGATCTCCGCGGCCGATGCCGCAGGAACCGGTGCGAACCATTTCAAGGATGCATTCCTTATCAACTGCTTTGAGAAAGGCATCCAGTTTGTCGGAATTACCGGTTAATTCAATGGTGTAGGTTTTATCCGTCACATCAATAATGCGTCCGCGGAAAATGTCGTTCAAACGTTTCATTTCCTCGCGATCCTTGCCGACAGCACGAACCTTGACAAGCATGAGTTCGCGTTCTGCGTACTCGCCTTCCGTCAAATCAACGACTTTAATAACTTCGATTAAGCGGTTGAGGTGCTTGGTAATTTGTTCGATGATTTCCGTGCTTCCCGGGCTGACAATGGTCATACGGGAAACCGTCGGATCTTCGGTCGGTGCAACGGTCAAAGATTCAATGTTGTAGCCTCGAGCGGAGAACAATCCGACCACGCGGGAAAGTGCTCCCGGCTCGTTTTCCAAAAGAATAGATAGAACGTGTCGATTCATCAGATTTTCTCCGAGCCTAAGATCATTTCCGTCAGTCCGCGTCCGGCTTTCACCATCGGCCAAACGTTTTCGGTCGGATCCACATGGAAATCAAGGAAGACGAGTTTGTCTTTGTATTTGCCGAAAGCATCCTTCAGAGCTTGTTCGACGTCTTCAGGACGATCGACCACAATACCGATGTGACCGTAAGCTTCCGCCAGGGCTTTAAAGTCCGGTGTCACTTCCATGTGAGAATGGGAGTAGCGGCGGTCATATTCAAGTTCCTGCCACTGACGAACCATACCGAGATAGTTATTGTTGAGCAGGATGATCTTGGGCGCTACGCCGAGCTGCTTAGCAGTGGCCAATTCCTGAATATTCATCTGAATGGAACCGTCGCCTGTGACGCAGACCACCGGTTTATCGGGATGAGCAACGCAGGCACCGATCGCATAAGGCAGGCCCACACCCATCGTGCCCAAGCCGCCGGAAGTCAGCCAATGGCGAGGCTTACGGAACTTAAGGAATTGGGCGCACCACATCTGATGCTGACCGACGTCGGTCGCCACGATCATATCGTCACCGCCGATTTCCTGCAGCTTCTGAAGAACGTACTGAGGCTTAATCACCGTATCGCTGTTTTCGTAGTGAAGGCAGTCTTTTTCACGCCAGCCGTTGATTCTGTTTTGCCACGCGGCAAGCTTTTCAGGATCGGGGCGCTTGTCGGTGGTTTCGAGCAGATTGAGCATGTCGGCGATGACTTCTTTCACGTCGCCGACAATCGGGATATCGACTTTCACGCGTTTGGAAATCGTGGACGGATCGATATCAATATGAATAATCTTGCGGCCGGGCTGTGCAAAGTTGGACGGCAAGCCGACAACGCGGTCGTCGAATCTGGAACCGATTGCGATCAGAACGTCGCAGTTCTGCATCGCCATGTTAGCTTCGTAGGTTCCGTGCATGCCCACCATGCCGAGGAACTTTTTATCGTCGGATGGCATGGCACCCAACCCCATCAATGTTGAATTGACGGGAATGCCGAGTTCAAAAGCTAAACGCTGGAGCAGTTCGCTCGCATTGGCAGAAACGATGCCTCCGCCGATATGGATCAAAGGACGTTCAGCCGAGAGAATTAATTGCAGTGCCTTTTTGATCTGGCCCAAATGGCCCTTCGTCAAAGGTTTGTAAGAACGAAGTTCCATGTTTTCCGGATATTGATATTCGCAGATCGCTGCGGAAACATCCTTCGGAATGTCGATCAAGACAGGACCGGGGCGGCCGGTTTTAGCAATATAAAAAGCTTTCTTAATCGTCTTGGCTAAGTCTTTTACATCTTTCACCAAGAAATTGTGTTTGACACAAGGACGAGAGATACCGACGATATCCACTTCTTGGAAAGCATCCTGACCGATCGCGAGGGTATTAACCTGACCGGTAAAAATAACCATCGGAATGCTGTCGGCATAGGCGGTCGCGATGCCGGTAACAGCGTTAGTAGCGCCGGGTCCGCTGGTGACCAAGGCTACGCCGACTTTATTAGATGCTCTGGAGTAGGCATCTGCAGCATGAGCTGCACCTTGTTCGTGTCGAACAAGAATGTGTTTGAATTTATCCTGCTTATAGATCGCGTCAAAAATATTCAGCACGCTGCCGCCGGGATAACCAAAAACGTATTCAACGCCTTCTTCGGCAAGCGCGCGTACAAGTATCTCTGACCCGTTCAGACGTTCTGCGGGTTTAGACCCTTCTTGAGATTTCATTAGGAAATATCCTTTCAAAGTCCACGGGAAATTGATTGGAGGCGAACACTCTGCTTGTGACGGAGGCCCGCATGTTCTAATACCGACGCCGGCTCATTCTTGCGGAATGGTTGGGTTCAGTTTTTTTATTCTTCTTGTAGAAGACTCTTCCAATATAGCGCAATAAACGCGGGAACTTTAAATCTCAGAAAGAAATTACTTCTTCTCGATTTCTCGATGAATAATCCGATTAATCTCTGTCGGCGTGACCGGCTTCTGTACGATAAGCGGGAGTTCCATCAGGTTAACCGCTGAATCCGCAAAGTCCAAACCCTCGGTCTCTTCTTCGTACTGAGCCATGATGGCATCACGAGAAGTGGCCGTGCTGATAATCGCCGGAATCTTGCGTCCCAGAACACTGCGGATGCGGAAGATCGATTGGAGACCGGTCAAACGGCTGGGACCTAAGTTAAAGTCAGAGAAAATAATGTCTACCGGCGCCTCCTCAATCAACTGAGCAGCGAGTTCAGCATCAAAGTATTCCGCCCTTCTCACTTTGGCACCCCAGCCTTCTAATAACGTTGCCAGGCTCTCACGAATCAAAGGATCGTCCTCAATTAACAGGACGTTGACATCCTCCAGAGAAAAAATCCGATTCGGCTGTACGGGCGGCTGTACTTCCGTCGTATCTACAGACGTTTCGATTGCCATTTCCAAGCGGAAGATAGAACCTTTTCCTACTTTAGAAATCAGTTTGAGTTCGATATTCAGAAGTTTGCAGATCTTATCGACAATCGAAAGACCTAAGCCGAAACCCTCTCGGGATTTGTGGCCGGCGCCGCCGCGGTAATAAGCCTGAAAAAGTTTAGCTTGATCTTCTTTCGTAATCCCGCAGCCCGAGTCGGAGACAGTAACAACAAGCGTGTTCTTCTTTGTTTTCTTTGCCCTCAGCAGGATACCGCCGTGCTCGGTATAACGTACGGCGTTTCCGATAAGGTTACGAAGCACCCGTTCAAAAAGCAGTCCGTCGGTGACGATCATCAGAGGCTCGGCCCTCACTTCAAAAGTCAACCCCTTGTGTTCGGCCATCGGCGTAAATTCATTCGCCAATTCAGAGAACATTGAACGAATGGAGACTTCGGTAGGCCGAATCTTCATCGTCTTGGAATCCAGCTTCGAAATAATCAGAATCTGATCCACCAGCGTCGCCACCGTATTGCAGGCCTTCGACAAATTATCAATTAAAGGTTTAGCCTGTTGATCGGCCTGCCCCTGAAGAATAGAGATAAAAATGCCCATAGCCTGGAGCGGCTGACGGAGGTCATGGTTAGCAGCCGCAAAGAATCGTGTTCTTGCAGAGATCGCCATTTCGGACGCTTCGCGGATATAGTCGGCCTTCTGCCGCTGGAAAATCAGCTGCTCCATCAAGAACTCTCGTTCAAACGAACGATAGATGCCTTGGAGATAAATCTTATTCAGACGGACGCCGAAGTAGAAAATAATGAGGAAAAGAATAAGCGTCCAGAATAAAGCGATAAACAAGGACGGCTGGTATATCAGGACGAGCTTCAGAATCGTCGGAAGCAGCGTTGCCGGAACGAATATCCAAAGGGCGGGAAGCCAGATGGCGTAAAGCGGAACACTGCCGAATGTCACGCCCACAATCATGGCCAAGAGAATCATCTCGACAATGACGTTGTCCGGAACCATGAAATAAAAGCCTGCAAAACCGATAGAGAGACCCGACACCAAAATCATCTGGAGCGTGCGGTTCTTCCAGTAATGAAAACGCTTGTCCATGGACGGCTCGTTGAAGAAGTCATCCGCAGATTTCATGCTAGCCAGCGTATGCATCACATTAAAAGCCAGCCAGAGCGCCATGACCCAGCCCCCGACATAGCTCCAGCAAGTCAAGGTAAAAATAAGGTACAGCAGCATGCGGATCGCAACGACCGCTGTCGTCCGGTGCTTTAAAACCGACAACTGACGAAGCTGCACCTTGGAAGCTAACCGAGCGCCTGAAAGATGAAGATGGTAATTAGTCGCCTCGGGAGGGTTCGGCTCAAAAATGGTTTTAAGGCGCTTAATAGCAGAAAAAATCATTTCGGCACTCCCGCAACTCTAAAGTTTGGACAGCCTTTCATCGTGAGTTCTGCCATGTTTGACTGAACATTGAGATGTGCCTCAGAGCCGACTACAAGTGTGGCGGTTTTCATTTCGTGCCCGAAAGGCAACCCTGAGATAAACGGGGTTTTAGTGCGCCCTGCGATGAAACTCAAAGCATCTTCCAGCCCGTATCCGAAATCATGTTCGGAGGACTTAATTTTCGAGAAATCCCCCAGGACCACGGCTTTTTGGTTATCGATCACTCCGGCCTGCAGAAGGTGATTCAAATCACGCTCTATTTTGTAAGCCGGTTCAGCGATATCCTCGACAAAAAGAATACCGCCTTCGATTTTCGGGAAGTACTTGGTTCCGAGCATCGAACACAAGACGGTCAAATTCCCGCCCCAAAGCAAACCCGTTGTTTGAAAGTCCGGAAACGGTGTCGGGAAAAAGAATTTGTATTCTTCTGCCGCCAATACTTCAAAGAAAGTTTGAATGGTATAAGGATCGCACTTGAGGTCGCCGAGCACAGAAGCCGTCGGCGCCTGCAGGCTCTTTCCGCCGGTCAGTGCTAAATAAGCCGTAGTGAAAAAAGTGATATCGGAAAAACCGGCAACCCAAGTTCCATTAGATTTGATTTTGTTGAAATCAAGGTTCGGTAGGAGTCGGGAAAAACCGTAACCGCCTCGAGCACACAAAACAAGTTCATTATCACTGCAAGCCTGCTGAAAATCATTCAACCGAGCGGAGTCGCTGGAACCGCCGAAACGACCGAAGCTGGTGTAAACATCTTCTCCGATGGTTACGTCCCAACCTCTTTCTCTGAAAAGTTCGGCCGCCCTCTCGACGGATTTGAAATGAATGACATTACTGGAAGGGGCGTTAATACCGACTTTATCCATTTGTTTTACCACGGCTCTTTCTTAATTCGACAAAAAAACTTTGGAGTATCCGGAGACAATCTTCCTCCAGTACTCCTGCTGTCACATCAGTGTGATGATTGACTCTTTTCTCGTCAAATAGTTTAAACACACTTTCGGCGGCACCCGCTTTTTGGTCTTTGGCCCCGTAAACCAATCGGGCAAGTCTGGCCCCGATAATTGCTCCGGAGCACATCGGACAAGGCTCAAGCGTCACATAAATCGTGCAGTTATCCAGCCGATAATTTTTAAGATTCTGAGAAGCGTTTTTAAGAGCAATGATTTCAGCGTGTCCGCTCGGGTCATGACCGGCAACCACCAAGTTATGACCTCGGCCTATAATTTTGCCTTCTTTATCGACAACAACGGCGCCAACCGGTACTTCTCCGGCCTGATGAGCCTTTTCTGCCTCGACAAGGGCTTCGCGCATGAAGTATTCATCACGCGAGCGATCGATCCGAGAAAGCCGAACTTCTTCCTCACGGCTCAGGGCTTTATGTTTTCTTTTTTGCCGAATCTCTTCTCGAAAAGCTTCAACTGCAGAAGTTAACTCTGAGAGCGGAAATCGGACGATTTGTTCGATAGAAGAAGCCGATACTTCCAAAAGATTTTGTGCTGTATCGGTTATCCAGTTTCCGGCTTCGGCTAGAAATTTTTTTGCATCTTCTTCGTCCGGATCCAGCGGATCTCGAGCCGTTGCTCTAAACGTATCGACAACTATACGAAGATGGTCGGGAGATTTTGAAAGGGAAGCAAGAGAAGAGCCTCGCCGAATAGACAATTTCACAAATTTCGAAATTAGATCCGACTGCTGAGGCATCTTTCATTAGAAATTTAATTGAGACGGGGCTGTTGCCAATTAATATCGGTGCTTTGGTTTGCCACGCCTTCCTTGAGTTCGGACTCAAGGCCTTCTTCGTCGTTGGTTAATTGACCAAATTTCTTTAATCGGTCCAAAGCATTCAGCATTGTTCTTGCGCCGTGTTCTCCGACGTAAATGTCCATATCGTCGCAGCCGTATTGATTTTCTTCCATGGCTGCCAGCGCAGAAGAAGCTGCCTCATATCTCTTAGTTAACTGTCGGAAATCTTCTTCGAGAAAAACCATCAGTTCCAAGACGGCAATATAAGGCGTCCCGGAAAGCTCCGGATGTTTGACAAAAACCGTAAAGACTTCAGTCAGCATCTCATCAACTTCTTTTCTGGTGCTATAGAGCTCGTCGATATGATTTTCGGCGACTTCCATAAAATCGTCTAAGTTACTGTAGTCTTCCGGCTGAGGCGTATGTCGCTCATACGATTGTATTCTTCCGTTCGCCATCGCATGAACCTTATGGCCTTCTTCTATCATCTTTGCCAGGTCAGGCGTAGTTTTAAATTTCTTTATTTCGATCTTTTTCATGGCCAAAGTATAAACGAGTTACCTGCTTAGCATATTAACGCGCGGACCTCGAAGACGAAGGTAAAGCCGTGCGAATCGAGTAAGTTGGATGCCTTAACGCACTAATATTTCATTCTCAAGGAACTTTCGCGAGAACCTTTTTTCCCCAGAGGAACGTACTCATGTTCCAAAAAGAACAAGAAGTCATTCTAAAAAACACTTGAACTTATTGATAAGTAAATGCAAAAAGCAATGATTAAACTTACGATATAAACTTTCTATTATTTTTCAAAGGGTTACTCGAGATCTGATTTCGGTTTCAATATCCAGCCTTTCAGCTTCACATTCATATGTATAGACCATCGACATCAACAAAGATGAAGAAACGAAAGGGTGTGTAAATTGCAACGCATCTGCCCAAACGCGGTACTTGTTCGCAAGTTCACGCTCTTGAGCTCCGCCTTTACCGCAAAAATGAGCTCCGCGAGAATTGAATAAACCCATGTGTGCCCCTCTACTTATAAACTGAGACCGAATGTTCTCCATTACATTGCGAACAGCTTCATCGGGCCACACTCCGTCCTCCCCAACTGGAGCGTGAGAGAACAGATTTCCAAGCCACTCGTCCGCCACCTCAAGACGGTCGAGGTCTGCACAAGCTCGCCTCACTGCTTCAACCCATTTAGATAGTTTCTCCTGCTGTTCTTTTTTAGTAGCTTCATTTAGACCTGGAATGCGTTCAATGGCTTCTAAAAAACGGTAACCGCACTGGGCCAAACTGTCTTTATCTCCCTCAATGAGATCTTCTCCACCATTCTTGCGTTTGTATGTCCAAACTATAGCCTGAACAAACAGTTCAGGATGTTGCTCTGTGTACAGTTCAAGGTTGGGAATCCCGTGCTTATCTTCTCCTCTTGAGGAAACATCAAGTATGCCAAGATATGAGAATTCCAGCCTAGCCTTTTCCTCTAAAGAGAGATCTGATTTACGATCGAGAAGCTGGAAGGCTTCTCGAACGTCATAGCTGTTCAACAGGTACTCCCCTTCTTTGTCCTGACCATTCTTCAACATGTCAGATAACATCTGAATAATGAGTGACGGATTTATTTTTTCTAGATTGAAACGCACCGATGCAAATGCTGCTCTTGGACGTTTAACTTCAAGCAGTCGACGAATGCTCTCATTGTTTTCCTCAAATGAGTCAAAAGAATATTGAGGAATTACTTCAACCCAGTAACCATTCCTGGCTTCAGCCGAAAGTTGATCTACAATTTCCCAAGTAGAGGCTCTATACGGCGATAGAAGCAACAATCGAAGTAATTCCTCTTCAGAAATCTTATTCCGAAGGCTTGCGAGCATAGCTTTCCTTCTGTCCTTATTCAACGACCAGAGGGCTCCTGCTAAGATTTCATTAAGAGAAAGACAATTATTTTCTGAGCGCAAGCACGTTAAGATCAAGTCCTGAACCCTCTCGGCAGCGAGTACGTCGGACACTAAGTACGCGCCAATTAAGCGTCGGGAATTTCCTCTTTCTGAGAGTTCAAGAATGCCAGGGATTCCACGCTCTCGTGCAATTTCCGTTAAAGCATCTATTCGGAGCCTTTGTACTTCTTTTTCTCGCGTTTGGAAATCCTCTTCTTCCACAACTCCTTCAACTGTCCCCTCGAACCATACCTGGCGAAACAGCCACTCATAGTTGTTCTGAATGTCTTTGGGAAGCAATTCATCATAAACTTCCTTGGCTTTCTTTTTCAGAAACGCTTGACTTTCATCACCTGCCCATTTATGTCCTCGACGAGAGAGAACAGCCACACGAATTTTCTCGCGTACCTTGGCAATATCTTCGTCTGGAGCACCTGAGATACGCCAATCTTCAATGATCTTCCAAACACGCTCCTGATCATTTAGCACGAGCACATGTAACTTAGATACAAGATCACATAGCATTTCGGGAGTATAGGTCTGTCTAGTAAGTACTAATTCGATCATCTCCCGCTCCGACGCATGGATCTTTTCAAACGTCATTAGAGGTTCTCCGTACCCATAGCCATCACGACGCCACTTGGGTTTATAGTTGTACCGACCGATCCGTGTCCCGTAATCCTCCATCTGTTTAAGACAAACTCGCCAACCGACTACTGGATGCTTGTCCAAAAGCATCTTAACCGCTCTCACTCGCATTTCTTGATCAGCCGCTGTCTGCGGCATCCATACTCGAAGAATGGAGCTAAGCGATTCAAATGGTTTATTCACCCAATTATCATTAATCTCTACCTCTGAGAGCCGTCCCAAAATGTTCACTACTCTTGGAAAGGTGTGAGGATTCCAAGCTAGTGCCTCAAGGGCCCAAAGTAACCCAGTGCGTGGACAAGTGCTAAATATCCAAGTACCAACAGGTCTTAATAAACCCAACACCTCAGAATTATCTGATTGCAAATCTTGCTCGATGATATTGAGAAACGCCCTCGGAGCAGCCTCTGCATAAAGGGGAAGGTCTCGATTATTAGCCTCTAACTTTCTAGTCGTTAGGGGCATAAGAAGCTCACGGACAATTTTTGCCGCCTCCAATGCCCCATCAAAACCGAGGTGTTTACCAAAAAGGTCCTTGCCATGCACGGCTAACAGAACCAAAGTCTCGGAAATGCCTTCTCGCAATACTCCAGAAAATTCTCGCTTTTTCCCATATAGACCAGCCGCCCATCGTTCCTTTTCCGGCAAGTCGAGCGCCGGATCATCTTCACCCAATACGATTTGCGCAATCTCAAGAAAGCGATAAAGATCAGCTTTAGAGACACTACCTTTAATTGCGAAAATTGCATCTTTTTTGGAAATTACGCCTCGCAAATTACCAAGGGACCAGACTGGGGAATCGTTAAGCTGCAATAAATTAAGAATGCGTTTTTCCAACAATTCATAAGAAGAAACCTCGGCTAGAAGAGAAAGCAATGTTCGATCCGCTTCGTTCTGAGCATCCCATGTCCCAGCAAGAACCAGGGGAACCATATCAGATGCAATTCTTGAATCATCAGCCCATTCAGGTGTTCCGATGGCGGGAACATTCGAAAGTTGACGCCGAAGCACAGTCAAGGAACGCCCTGAAGCCTTCTCTAATACTGCTATGTCATCTCGAGATTTTCCCATTGACTCCAGCGCTTTCCTGAAGGGTTCAGTCCCAAGCGGTTCCAAAACGATATCGGACTTCACCCGGGCGGCATTTCGCGGATAGACAACTATGGAGCGCAACATTGTGCAGTAAGGTGCAAGCTCACGTTCCACCTCACGAGTATGGGCTACTACAATGAAATCAGTAGTTTCTTGTGCAATTTTGGGAAGTATTTCCGTCTTGTCGAACACCAGCACTCGATCCCGATACTGTTCAAGCTCTGGAATATCAAAGACCTGTTTTAAAAAAGCTAGTGCCTCTTCCATAGAGTCAGCCGTTATTACTAACGGCTTTGAGTCGCATTTCTCAAAGAAAGACTTGATCTCACAATTCCACGCTTGGATCGCAGTAGCAAAAAGAGAAGAATGAAGGTAAGGATCCGTCACGTTTGCCCAGTCAGCCCAACAACGCTCTAAGGTTCTGACACCATCGGAAGGGCGCCCCGTCTCGTTTGCAAACCAGATTCGGGACGAGACTGATTGCTCCATCCACTGTTCTAGATCACTTGCGTCATATGCACGAATGTCTTTCCAGAGATTCTTGCCCTTCATCTTCTTGACCCAATGGACTTTGCCTTGCCAGCGTCTCGGAGTGACAAAAACAAACGTAATATTTCTTCTTTCAGCGTCGTTAGTCGCTCTAACACTTTTTTCAAAATCTCCGTCTGCCTTCTTTGTGATGCTCTCCGTAACACCGAACTCCCAACCAGAAATACCATCTGGTATCCAAGCATTACTTGAGCTTGTTTCTAAGAAACCGTCCCAGCCTGGACGCTCGGCATCGTCGTTTCCTGGAAAATCCACTTTTTGAAGTTCATGTCCTGTTGATTGAATAAGCTTACGTAGAAGCACGGCTAACTGGGTACGCGCATGAATTGAAGTTGTAAACCAGTTTATGAGTTCGTTCGCTTGGGTGTTTAAAAAATGAGGCATATAACTGTATGAGTTTTTAACCAGACACTGTGTTATTGGTCGGGTCAACGTAAATAGCAGATAAAAGGCAATGGAAACAAATAGATTTTAAAAAGAAGCCCTTGTTAATTGATTTTAAACAAAAAAACGGGATAACCAATTGATCATCCCGAATGCTTAAGAAATAGCTAGAAATTCAATATTTTTATTCCCACTCGATCGTTGCGGGGGGTTTGCCAGATACATCATAAACGACGCGGTTAATACCCTTAACCTCGTTGATGATGCGGTTGGAAACCTTGCCAAGAAGATCGTATGGCAGATGAGCCCATTTAGCGGTCATAAAGTCGCTGGTCTGAACAGCTCTCAAGCTGACAACCCAGTCGTATGTTCTACCGTCGCCCATCACACCGACGCTCTTAACTGGCAGGAAGACAACGAAAGCCTGGCTGACTTTGTCATACCAACCTGCATTGCGAAGTTCTTCAATGAAGATCGCATCAGCTTCTCTCAGAAGATCGGCGTATTCGCGTTTAATAGCGCCGAGAATACGAACGCCGAGGCCGGGACCAGGGAAAGGATGACGATAAACCATTTCGGCAGGCAGTCCCAGTGCGATACCGAGTTCACGAACTTCGTCTTTGAAGAGTTCGCGAAGCGGTTCGAGAAGCTTCAGATGAAGTGTATCGGGCAAACCGCCGACATTATGGTGGGACTTAATGGTTTGGGCTTTCTTGGTCTTGGCGCCGTTGGATTCAATGACGTCAGGATAAATGGTGCCCTGTGCGAGCCACTTAGCATTCTGCAGTTTTTCAGCTTCTTCCTGGAAGACTTCGACAAACAGACGACCGATGATCTTACGTTTGGCTTCAGGATCGGTAACACCGGATAACGCATCCATGAACCGGTCGGAAGCATCAACCACAATCAGCTTCATACCCATATTGTCACGGAAAGTCTGAGCGACCTGTTCTCTTTCGTGAAGACGAAGCAGTCCGTTGTCTACGAAAACGCAGGACAGCTGATCGCCGATCGCGCGATGAATCAAAGCCGCCGTAACGGAAGAATCGACGCCGCCGGAAAGACCGAGAATAACTTCATCTTTTCCAACCTGATGACGAATTTTTTCAACGGCTTCCTGAGCGAAGTTGCCCATGACCCAGTCGGGAGTGGCCTTGCAGATCTTAAGAACAAAGGTCTCAAGGATTTCACGGCCCTTCTCGGTATGCGTAACTTCGGGATGGAACTGGACAGCGTAAAAGCCTCTTTCCTCGTCAGCCATACCGGCGATGGGGCAAGTCGGAGTCGAGCACATCAGTTTGAAGCCGGGAGGCATTTCAGTGACTTTGTCGCCGTGGCTCATCCAAACCTTCAGATAGCTCTTGCCGTCTTTATCAGTAAAGTCGGAGATGTTCTTCAAAAGTTTTGTGTGGCCGTGCTCACGAACTTCTGCGTAGCCGAACTCACGCTGAGCGCCGCTTTCAACTTTGCCGCCGAGCTGCTCAGCCATTGTCTGCATGCCGTAGCAAATGCCTAAAACCGGAACGCCGATTTCAAAAACGGCCTTCGGAGCGCGGTCCGTGGATTCTTCATAAGCGCTCATGTGAGAGCCGGAAAGGACGATGCCGCTCGGCTTGAATTCTTTAATAAATCCATCCGATACGTCGCAGGAGTGGACTTCGCAGTAAACGTGAGCTTCACGAATACGGCGCGCAATCAATTGCGTGACTTGGCTTCCGAAGTCAAGAATTAAAATTCGATCGTGGTTCATCTTCGCTAAATATCAATTAAAAACAAAAGTCGGCCCGAGTCTATAAAACTCGAGTCGACCCTTGCCCGTCATATTAATCTGAAATTTCAGACATGTAGGAAAATTAATGTTCCAGTCTGTAGTTCGGAGCTTCCTTCGTGATCTTCACATCGTGAACATGAGATTCACGCCAGCCGGCAGATGTGATTTCAACAAAGCAGGCCTTGTTGCGCATCTCATCAATCGTACGGCAGCCGCAGTAGCCCATAGAAGAACGCAGACCGCCGCACATCTGATAGATGATGGCAAGAACGCTTCCTTTGTAGGGGACCATACCTTCGATGCCTTCCGGAACAAACTTATCAACGTTGCCGTTGTTGTTGTCCTGGAAGTAACGGTCGGCAGAACCTTTATTCATGGCGCCGAGAGAACCCATACCGCGGTAGCTCTTGTAAGAGCGGCCCTGGTAAAGAATGATTTCGCCCGGAGCTTCGTCGGTACCTGCAAACATGCCGCCCATCATGACGGTATTGGCGCCGGCTGCGATGGCTTTTGCGACGTCGCCGGAAAAACGGATACCGCCGTCAGCGATCAGAGGAACACCGGAGCCCTGAAGAGCTTCGGCAACGTTGGAAACAGCTGTAATCTGCGGAACACCGACACCGGCAACAACGCGAGTCGTACAAATGGAACCCGGGCCGATCCCGACTTTAACAGCGTCTGCACCGTTTTCAACGAGGGCTAGGGCAGCAGTGGCAGTAGCAATGTTTCCGCCGATAACCTGAACCTGAGGATAGTGCTGCTTAACCCATTTGACGCGGTCAAGCACGCCCTGAGAATGGCCATGGGCTGTGTCAACAACCAAGACGTCGACACCGGCATCAACCAGCAGCTCGACACGTTCTTCCGTACCGGCTCCGACGCCGACAGCAGCACCGGCAAGCAGTTTGCCGTGTTTGTCTTTGGAAGCATACGGATGTTCGGTTGCTTTGATGATGTCTTTGACGGTCATCAAGCCGCGAAGGTGGAAGTTGTCGTCAACAACCAAAACTCTTTCAAGACGATGCTCGTGCATCAGTTTCTTAGCGTCGTCGAGTGTGGCGCCTTCTTTAATCGTGATCAGGCGTTCGGCCGGTGTCATGATTTCACTAATCTTGGCGTCCATGCGGTCTTCGAAGCGAAGGTCGCGGTGTGTAACCATACCGAGAACTTTTTCGCCCTGAACAACGGGAAGACCGGAAATGTTGTGTTCGCGGGTCAGACGAATCACGTCGGCAACAATCATGTCCGGACCGATGGTGATCGGGTCGGCAACCATGCCTGCTTCGTGGCGTTTAACTTTATTAACTTCGGCAGCCTGAGCCTGGGCTGTCATGTTTTTATGAATAATACCGATGCCGCCTTCCTGAGCTAAGGCAATGGCCAAATTAGCTTCAGTAACCGTATCCATAGCTGCAGAGCAGAACGGGATGTTTAAGCGGAGGTCTCTGGTGAATTGTGTGGAAAGGACGGTCTCGCGGGGAAGTACGTTCGAGTATGCAGGAACGAGGAGAACGTCGTCAAAGGTTAAAGCCTTTTGAAGGAGTCGCATTGTTGAACCTCTAAGCACAAAAAACAATTATACGTAAATTGAAGGAGCTGTATTTGTTGACAGCAATAGGTATTTATTCGAAGGGTGAAATTTTATTTCGCATGTTTTCGACCTCGAGTTGCCAAAAGCGGTTTATTTAAAGCGCGAAGCCGTCTGGCTTCTTTCGGATCGATTCGGAGCGGTTCGGTTAATTCAATTCGGTCCCCGTCCTTGAGGAGGTCTTCTTCTTTGCAGCGCCGGCCGTAAATGCTCAGACCGATTTCTTCGGTTTTTTGCCAGCCGAGTGCGCGCAGTGCGTCCCCGACCGTTGAACCTTCAGGAAGCTCAAGAACTTTTTTGAGCAGTCCGGAGGGTGTTTGTTTTACGGCTGATAACAGCAAATGAACCTCCCGTACCTCGAATAAAGTAAAATTGTGCAGATTTTACTCGGCTTTCAGCCTGTTTTCGGCCCTGCCGCATCAATTCGCTGTGAGCCATTATTACTTGGAGAGCAACCTTGGCAATTATTCAAAATAAAAAGGCCAGATTCGACTACGAAATTGAAGAAAAATTTGAAGCCGGTCTGGAACTAAGAGGATGGGAAGTGAAATCCATCCGTGCCGGCGGCGCTTCCATTAAAGAAGCTCACGTTTTCGTCAGAAACGGAGAACTGTTTTTATTGAATGCAAACATTACGCCTCTGAAAACCGCCAGTACCCATGAAAAAGCGGATCCCACGCGTAACCGTAAGCTCCTTCTTCATAAGCATGAAATCATGCGATTAATCGGCCGCGTCGAACAAGCCGGGTATTCGCTGATTCCTTTAGACATGCATTTCAAGGACGGACGTGTCAAACTCGAACTCGGCCTTGGTAAAGGGAAAAAGTTATTTGAAAAACGAGCCGATATCGGTAAGCGAGAGTGGAAACGCGAACAAGGCCGTCTGTTGAAAAACAGAACACTTAACCGAAAATAATCTTTTATCGAGCTGCCGAATGGCAGCTCTCTTTTTGTAACCCTATGAAATACTTCCTTTTATGCCTTGCACAAGCTGCTGCTATTTCTTTGGCAGCCCCTGCTTCTGCCTCTCCTTTCTATCCTACAGAGGCCGCAGTCTTCTTCTCTCCTAACGGAGGCGCTGAGAACGCCATCGTTCAATCTATTGACAGCGCAAAGGTCCGAATTCGTATGCAGGCCTTTCTTTTCTCTAACAAGGAAATTACGCAGGCGCTCATCCGAGCTCATCAGCGCGGCGTGAAAGTCGATGTCATCATTGATAAGAAGATGCCTAAGAAAAAACCGAATACAACGGAAGACCTCTTAAAAACCGGTGTTCCGACTTTCTTTGACACGGCTCACCGAACCGCGCACGACAAAATCATCATCGTCGATGACAATATCGTCCTCACCGGAAGCTTCAATTTCGTCAAAGTCGCCGAAACCAAGAACGGGGAAAACCTCTTAATTTTGAAATCCAAGCCGCTCGCCGAAGAATATGTCAAAAACTGGGAGAAGCATTTCTCTCACTCCGTTCTGGCAGCGCCAGAAAAAGAGAAAGGCACCGAAGTGCCTCTCACAAAAAATCAAAATTAACGCATCAGTTTGTAAATCTTGACGATGTCCTTCTCATAAAGCGGGAGGAAATTTCCTAATTTTCCGGGAATTTCCACCGCTTTTTTCGCGAGCTCTTTGGGATCGGCCTTCTCAGCGCCGAGTTCCTTCAGATTCTTCGGGGCACCCATCTTCTTCAGGAATCGTCTAAAGGCTTTGATACCTTTACGAATAATCTCTTCGTCGGTACCTTCGCCTTTTACGCCCATAACGTTGCGGGCAAACTGAACAAAACGTTTCGGATTGGTATGCCAGACGTACTTCATCCAAGCCGGAACTACAACTGCCAGACCTTCGCCGTGCGTAATCGTCGTATCCCAGGCGCTCAGTTCATGTTCCATCCCGTGGGAGGCCCAGTCTTCGACCTGTCCCAATCCGTAATATCCGTTGTGTGCAAAAGATCCGGCCAAACCGATCTGGCACCAAGCGTCGTAATCCTTAGGATTCTTTTTGAGCTTCAGACCGTTCTTCATGATCGTCTTCATGGCGCTTTCAGCCTGACTGTCCACAAAGTCGGTATTTTTGGTCTGGGTAAAGTAGCGCTCCATGATGTGACTCATCATGTCGATCACACCTGCTCTAATTTGCTTTTCCGGAAGCGTAAAGAAAAGTTCGGGATCGATGACGCTTACAAACGGACGAACTAGAGGAGAGCCGGCGCCGAGCTTTCTGTCTCCGTTTGAAATCACAATACGGATACTCTGTTCGCTGCCTGCAGCAGGAAGCGTGAGCACAGCGGCAACCGGAAGCGCTTCTGTCGGCGTAATTTTCTTTGTGAAGAAATCCCAAACATCACCGACGTAAGGAACGCCGATCGCAATCGCCTTGGAAGCATCAATAACACTTCCGCCGCCGACGGCCAAAATAGCTTTGACTCTGTGCTCGCGGGCCAAAAGAATACCCTTCTGAACAAAAGAAAGCTGCGGGTTCGGTGTCACGCCGCCCAATTCAATCGGCACAAGGTCGGCAGCTTTTAACGACTCGGAGATGCGCTCCAAAAGGCCGCTCTCTTTGGCAGAACCGCCGCCGTAAACCACCAGCACGGGACTCATCGCCGGCACACGGGCACGCATTAGCTCTCCGATACGGCTTTCTTCTCCTTTGCCGAAAACTAAGCGTGTGGGATTAGAGTATTCAAAGTTATTCATTATTTTTTCCTATTTTCAGTTTTAGTTATTGCTGCCCATCGGAGCACCGACGAACAAAAGGGTCCAGGATTCGACAAAAGAAGCGACCGGCGCCGGTAACTCATCGGCATCCAGCAGCGGGAATCCGGCTTTCAAAGCATCATGGATCGCCTTATAGGCTTCCCCTACAAAAATCGCGCAGGCTTTGACGACGACCTCATCAGAACTCATCTCCTCCCCTTCCGGATTCTCCTCGATCTGAGGCAGCGCCTGTTTGATGTATTCTGCCAAACCTTCGGTGGTCCAGTCTTCAGGGCCCGGTTCAAAATGACTGTTGTTGCCGCAGAAAGTCTCTCCAAGCCACTCCATGAGCTTCATATCTTTCTCTGCAAGCTCATCTCTCGTCAGTTCGCCTTCCGCACAAGCAATAGCGCGCTTGCACATATTCACGACAGCCTGGGAGAGGATTTTTCGGACGACTTCAATGTCTACGATAGAAGGAGCCTGTTCTGCCTTGGAGCTGTGATCGTGACCGCAGCAGCCGCGGTTACAGCTCGGTTTAATACATTTAGGCATCGCACTTCTCTTTGGTTAATTTTTTCACCCAAGACTCGAGCAGAGCGTCGAGAGCCTGCGGACCTTTTGCTTCGATCTCATCCGGATTTTTCTGCAGTTCATTAATGAGCTCGTGAACTTGGTTCGTGAATAAGAACATCACGAGCTGCATAAAGACGGCCGGATCAGCGGCCTCTTCCTCTTTGATCCCGAAGCCTTTCAAAGCCTCTGTGAATTCCGCACGAAGCAGCTTTTCAATTCTTTCAGGCGTATTTACTGCCGCCTTTGCATAAGCCGGATTTTGGCCTAAGAGCGTTGTAGCCAAGAATGCAGCGGCTCTCTGGTCGGCTTGAACGACTTCTTCTCGACGAACATTTTTATGAACGGCTTCCGCAAGGCGTTTAGAGACCGCCATTGCATGAGCTCTCAATAAATCTTTAATGACGAGAGGATCGTCAAGATTGGGGAGCCTGACGCCCTCCGGGATTTTTCCTTCTACGGAATCAGAACTAGCCGGTTCGAAAGCATTTTCCATATTTTGTATTTCCCTGCACGAAGATTACCGCCCGCATTAAAAGCAATCTCGGCTTCCCAAACTCGCCCGTTGTATTGGACGGTCGCGTACCGATTGTGCCTCCATTCGTGAACCGTCACGGTCTTACCAATGTGCCGGCGGAGAATTTCGGAATAAAAGTCGACTTCTCTCAAGTGACGCTGCAAAAGCATCAAATAACTGATCACTAAAAGAGAAATGACGGTGAAGATGGCGACTTGTAAATAAACGGAACTGAGGAAGAAGGAAAAAAGGGCTGTCGTAAAGGCGGCAGCTGAAATCACCAATAGAAAAAAATTGCCGAAGTAAAGATCCATCGCGCCGATCACTGCAGCGGCAATAAACCAAAAATACGACAATCCCATAATGCGTTCCCTTCTTTGAGGTCTCTCCTTTGACCGTGAGTCAATTATAGGTTAAGAACGCGAAAACGGCCGCATCCGAAAGGAAAACGGCCGTTTGGTAAAGCTTAGAACCTAAGAATTATTTCTTAACGTCTTTAGCCAGTCTGCGCCAAGTATTGACGACAGTATCCGGGTTCAGAGAGATAGATTCGATACCTTCTTCCATCAGCCACTGAGCTAAGTCAGGATGGTCGGAAGGACCCTGACCGCAGATACCGACATAAGCCCCTTTCTCACGGCAGGCCTTGATGGCACGTGCCAGGAGGATCTTAACGGCTTCGTCGCGTTCATCGAAGAAGTTGGCAACCAGTCCGGAATCGCGGTCCAGACCGAGTGTCAGCTGGGTCAAGTCGTTGGAGCCGATAGAGAAACCGTCGAAGTGTTCAAGGAACTTCTCGGCAAGCAGTGCGTTGCTCGGGATTTCGCACATCATATTGAGGCGAAGACCGTTCACGCCGCGCTTGAGACCTTGTTCGTTCAGACGTTCGTTAACTTCCTTGGCTTCCTTAACGGTTCTGACAAACGGAATCATGATTTCGACGTTGGTCAGGCCCATTTCGTCGCGGACTTTCTTCAGAGCTTCGCATTCCATAGCAAAGCATTCTTTGAAGTCTTCGGAAACGTAACGGCTTGCACCGCGGAAACCGAGCATGGGGTTTTCTTCTTCCGGTTCGTAGAGCTTGCCGCCTAAGAGTTTGCGGTATTCATTGCTCTTGAAGTCGGACATACGAACGATCACTTTCTTCGGATAGAAAGCGGCAGCAATCGTGGCAACACCTTCGGCGATCTTTTCCTTGAAGAATTCACGCGGGTTTTCGTAACCGGCAGAAGCCTCTTCAACCGCTCTTCTCAGATCTTCGGGAAGATCCGGGTAAGCTAAGCAGGCCTTCGGATGGATGCCGATGTTGTTATTGATAATGAATTCAAGGCGGGCCAGACCGACACCATTGTTCGGGATGGACTGGAAGTCGAATGCAAGCTGAGGATTGCCCACGTTCATCATGATCTTAACGGGGATCTCAGGCAGTTCGCCCTGTTTCACTTCTTTGATTTCGAACGGGATCAGGCCGTTGTAAATATTGCCTGTATCACCTTCGGCGCAGGAGACGGTAACTTCCTGGCCGTCTTTGAGGACTTCCGTAGCGTCGCCGCAGCCGACAACAGCAGCGATACCGAGCTCACGAGCAATAATAGCTGCGTGGCAGGTACGGCCGCCGCGGTTAGTAACGATGGCGCTGGCCTTCTTCATCACCGGCTCCCAGTTAGGATCGGTCATGTCCGTAACAAGGACGTCTCCTTCCTGAACCAGGTCCATCTGTTCCGGACCGGCAACAATACGAACCTTGCCGGCGCCGATCTTCTGACCGATAGCGCGGCCGGTTACCAGGACTTCGCCTTTGCCGAGAAGAACGAATTTCTGCTGAACATCAGCCTTCTTCTGGCGGCTCTTCACGGTCTCGGGACGAGCCTGAAGAATATAGAGTTTTCCGTCGATACCGTCTTTGCCCCATTCAATGTCCATCGGACGGCCGTAGTGTTTTTCAATAATACGGGCGTACTTGGCAAGCTGAACGATTTCGTCGTCGTTCAAGGCAAACTTGCGGCGTTCGGATTCGGGAACATCGACCACCTTCACAGAGCGTCCGCTGGACTTGTCTGTGTCGAAGATCATCTTGATCTTCTTGCTGCCGAGAACTTTACGGATGATCGGGAATTTGCCCATTTCCATGATGGGTTTGTGGACAAAGTATTCGTCCGGGTTCACAGCGCCCTGAACAACGGTTTCACCGAGGCCATAGCTGGCTGTAATGAAAACGACCTGATCAAAGCCGCTTTCGGTATCCATCGTAAACATAACACCGGCAGCGCCCTTATCGGAGCGAACCATTCTCTGAACACCGGCGGACAAAGCCACATCAGCGTGGTCGAAGCCTTTGTGAACGCGGTAAGATATTGCGCGGTCGTTGTAGAGGGAAGCGAATACTTCCTTCATTCTTGCGAACACCTGTTCGAGACCGACGACGTTCAGGTAAGTTTCCTGCTGGCCGGCAAAGGAAGCGTCCGGAAGGTCTTCAGCAGTTGCAGAGGAACGAACAGCAACGGAAATTTCCTTCTGGTCGCCCTTGAGCCACTCATAGTGTTCTCTGATTTCTTTTTCGAGCTGAGCCGGGAAAGGAGCTTTTTCAATCCATTCACGAATTTCAGCGCCTGCCTTTGCCAGCTCTTTAACATCATCAACGTCTAACTTGCTCAGACGATCTTCAATTCTTTTATCAAGACCGCCTTCTTTTAAAAAGACTCTGAAAGCTTCAGCCGTCGTTGCAAAGCCGTCAGGTACTCTGATGCCGGCTTCTGTAAGCTGGCTAAGCAGTTCGCCAAGAGAAGCATTCTTGCCGCCTACGATGTCAACATCTGTCATACGAAGTTGGCTGAATGGAATGACGAAACGTCCTTGTGTCATGTTTACCTCGAAATTGAGTGAAAAAATTTGCTAAATTTTAGCCGTTCTTTTAGCGTTAAGTTCGTAACTTCATCTAACAGCGTTAAATTTTATGAATTCAAACGTAAACGAAACCCCTGAAAAACCGACTCAGCGTACCGTGTTTTTTGTATCCGACGCGACGGCTATTACTGCAGAAACTTTGGCAAATGCTGTTTTAGCGCAGTTTCACGGCCTTAAATACCTGCGCTACCGCATGCCTTTCGTCAACACGGAAGAAAAAGCCAAGGCCGCGGCCTTGAGAATCAATGAGGTCGGCAAAGAGAACGGCGTGCGCCCGATTGTTTTCTCTACACTCGTCGCCGGATCTCTGGCTTCGACATTTAACGAATACTGCAACGCCTTCGTCATCGAGCTTTTCCGCTCCTTCGTCGGACCGCTTGAGCGTGAACTCGGTGTTCCGAGTGACCACTCCGTCGGCAAGAGCCATGAAATCGGTGACCAGGAAAGATACAACCGTCGTATTGATGCGATTAACTACACGCTGGCACACGACGACGGACAAACCAACAAAGGCTTGGAAGATGCAGACGTGGTGCTGGTAGGTGTGTCCCGCAGCGGTAAGACTCCGACCAGCCTGTACTTGGCCATGCAGTACGGTATCAAAGCAGCTAACTATCCGCTTATTCCAGAAGATTTCGAGCGCGGCGAACTTCCGCCCGCACTGGAAAACTGCAAAGACAAGATATTCGGTCTTTCCATTTCTCCCAAGCGTCTCTCTGAAATTCGAGGCGAACGCCGCCCGAATTCTAAGTACGCTTCCATAGAGAACTGCGAATACGAAGTTGAAGAGGCTCAGCGGATGATGGATCGTGAAGGCATTAAATATCTGTCTTCCACTTCTAAGTCCATTGAAGAAATTTCAGCGACGATCCTGCTTGAACTCAAAATCAATATTGATCCTCACATGAGTATGTGAGGCCGGACCGAATCGATATTTAGATATGCGGCCGAATCTTCGGCCGCTTTCTATTTGTGCGCAATGCCTGAAAGACGGCGTCTGCGCTGTTCAAAAAGGCAGACGGAAGCCGCTGTTGCAACGTTGAGGCTTTCAACTCTGGAATCCAAAGGAATCAACAGGGTTAAATCGGAAAGTTCCAGGGCTTTTTCAGAAACACCCAGACCTTCGCTTCCGAACACCCACAAAGTTTGGCCCTTTCCCCATTTTTCCTCGTAGAGATCTTTTCCGCCGCGCGCGTCAGCCACTAAACATACAGCTCCGGTTTTTTCTTTGATCTCTGCAAGCTCGACGGAAGAAATAATGTTGCAGAAGAAATGAGCTCCCATGGCTGCACGAAGCACTTTGGGAGACCAAACGTAGGCACATTGCGGTGACAACGCAATATTCGTCACACCGGAAGCCAGTGCGGAACGAAGGATGGTTCCGACATTGCCCGGATCTTGGACGCCGTCAAGATAAATCCAATCCTCGTCTTTTTTGATCTTTCCCTCTTCCGGGATGCGGATCTCACAAACTATCCCGGCACTGGTGTCCACCGGAGAAATCGAAGCATAAATTTGAGACGGCAACTGAACTACAGAAATCTTCAACGACAGGTACTTTTGCAGGATTTCCGATATTTCAAAATTCTTCTCGGCCCCTTCTCTTAAAAATACTTTGCGGACAAGCTCAGGATGCGAAAGAAGTTCTCGGGCCAAATGAATCCCTTCGGCGAGAGATAAACCTTCTTTTCTCGCCGCCCTCGAGTGCTGCGCCAAATTCTTCGCAAGCTTAATCGAAGGATTAGCTGCGCTTGTGATCCGCATGAATTCCATTTACTGTCCCTTTCGCTTTTTACGATCGGCTCGCCGTTCAAACTTCTTAGCAATCAAGGCCACAGGACCGAACGTCATTCGGTGCACTGGACACGGGCCCCATTTCTCCAGCATTTTAAGATGGTGTGCCGTACCGTATCCCGCATGTTGCTCAAAGCCGTATTTCGGATACATTCCTCCCAAGATTTTCATCAAGGCGTCCCGATAGGTCTTGGCCAAGATGGAGGCTGCGGAAATTTCCGGAATCAAGTCGTCGCCTTTGACAATCGGCTCTGCACGGAAAGGAAGCTCTGGCAGGCGGTTCCCATCAACCAAGACTAAGTCCGGTTTTGGATCAAGCTGAAGAACGGCTTTACGCATCGCTGCCATCGTCGCCTGAAGAATGTTCATTCGGTCAATGTCCGCAACCGAACTTTCGGCGATCGCCCAAGCGAGCGCATGCGTTTTAATCTGCTCTGCAAGAACTTCTCTTGCGTGAGCCGTCAGTTTTTTTGAGTCTCTGAGCCCTTCTATCGGATGATCGGGGTTCAAAATCACGGCTGCAGCAACAACCGGTCCGGCCAAAGGGCCGCGGCCCGCTTCGTCCACACCGCAAACAAGTGTGGCGATCGTTTCCTCACCGTCGAATAAATAGTCAGCCATCAGCGTTTTAAAACCTGATCGATTGCCTCTGTTGCCAGCTGAGCAGTCGGCCTCAGCAATGTTTCATGCATTTCTGAAAATACTTCTTTGAGATATTCCTGCCGCTTCGGCTCCAGGGCGTGAAGCAAATGGGACGAAAGGATCTCAGGCGAACAGAACATCTGAACGCACTCGGGAACCAAAGTCTTCTGCGCCAGGATATTGGGCAGGCTGATCCACTTTGTCTGTCCTTTGGAAAGAATCAGCATTGCCGAAAGCGCCGGCATAGCGTATCCGACGACCAAGGGCTTTTTATAAAGTGCCGCCTCAAGCGTTGCTGTGCCGCTCGCCACCAAAATAGCGTCAGCCGCTTCCATCGCCAAATGAGACTTCCCGTCCAAAAGAACGGTATTGTCTTCGACATCAGGAAAGCGATTGAGAACTTCTAAAATCTCTTTTTTCCTTTGCTCATCGGCGCCCGGAACTATGAATCGAGTTCTCGGTTCCTGCTTCAGCAGTAAGGACGCAGCGCCGAAAAATGCCGGCGCACACCAGCGAATCTCGTCTTTACGGCTGCCGGGAAGAATGGCAATGACCGCCCCCTGCGCAGCGATGTTCAGTTTGCGTCTTGCACCTTCCGTATCCGGCACCATCGGAATGATCTCGGCTAGAGGATGGCCGATGTACGTGCTCGGAATGCCGGCTTCTTTAAAAATTTTCTCTTCAAAAGGGAAAATCAAAAGCAGATGATCCACCGCACGTTTGATTTGGTGAATTCTCTGCGGACGCCAAGCCCAAACGGCCGGAGCCACCATGTGAACAACCGGAATCCCCGATGCTCTGACCTTCTCTTCAATCGACAGATTAAAGTCAGGAGCATCAACTCCGATGTAGGCAGCAGGACGAAGCTGGACAGTACGGCGCATCATTTCTCGGCGAATTTTTAAAATTCGAGGCAAATGACGGATCACTTCCAAATAGCCCCGGACGGAAAGTTCGCTGGCATGAAACCAAGGATCCAAGCCGTCTTGAATCATTCGGTTACCGCCGATACCTTCCATCTTAAGATTCGGACGAGACGCGGCAACAGCCGGCAGAACACGCGAAGCTAGATAATCTCCGCTGTTCTCTCCGGCTGCCCAGATAATGCTGTTGTTGGTCAATTGCTCCATTAGCGAGCCAATCCTCGAGTTGCCTGCTCTGTGAATTCGCACATCAGTTCACAGACTTTCTTAGCCTGTTCATCTTCTAATGCTGATGCGTAAGCCTTGATGGCTTCCACGGCCTCTGGAACGGTCTTGCCTTCACGGAAGATCAGTTTGTAGCTTTCGCGTGCCGCGTGCATGGCAGCCCTTGAATAGCCGTGACGCTTCATGCCTTCAAGATTGATGCCGAAAGGAGAGGCAGGATAACCTTGATACATGCCGTAGGGAATGCAGTCCTGACGAACCATGCTTCCGCCGCTCAGCATCGCGCCCTTTCCGATCTTGACAAACTGGTGGATGCCGGACTGGCCGCCGACGATCACGTCGTCGGCAACATGAACGTGCCCGGCAAAGCCGACATTGTTGGCAATGATGGTGTCGTTTCCGATGACGCAGTCATGTGCAACATGAACGTTGGCCATCAGCAGATTGCCGTTTCCAATAATGGTTATTCCTTTGTCCTGCACGGTCCCGACAGAGAGTGTGCAGTGTTCGCGAATAACGTTGTTGTCACCGATGATTAGCTGAGTTTCTTCACCGCGGTATTTTTTATCCTGAGGATCGATACCGATCGCTGCAAAGGCATAAATCTTGTTGTTCTTACCGATCTTCGTATGACCGGTAAGAACAATATGGCTCTGCAAAGTGGTTCCTTCACCGACTTCAACGTGGGGACCGATCGTGCAGAACGGACCGACGACAACGTTCTCCGCAAGTTTGGCTTGAGGATCTACTAAGGATGAGGGATGGATCTGAGCCATATTTTTTCCTTTATTTGGGTGAACGATAAGAGCACATCATGTCGGCACATGCAGCCAGCTGACCGTCAACCGTTGCATCGCAGTGCATCTTGATCATGCCGAGTTTTTCACGGAGGAATGTGCATTCAAAACGAAGCTGATCACCCGGGATCACGACACGTTTGAAGCGAGCGTTGTCAATAGAAGCAAAATAGAAAAGTTTCTCAGGATCTCTTTCGCCGCCCATTCTTGCAAAAGCAAGCATCGCACAGGCCTGAGCCATCGCTTCGATGATCAGAACGCCGGGCATGACGGGAACGCCGGGGAAGTGGCCGGTGAACTGAGGTTCGTTGACAGTGACGTTTTTGATCGCAATCAGCTTATCAACACCGTTCGTTTCCAAAACTCGGTCAACTAAAAGAAACGGATAGCGGTGAGGCAGGAGCCTCATGATGTCATTAATGTCTTGCATTTTACTCTTTCTTAAGGGAATCAACTTTTTCAGCCAGATGCTTCAGCTGTCTGCGCATCTCAGGCAAACGTTTAATTACGGACAGAATGTTATAGAACTCTCTATGAGGCATTGCGGGCATGTAGCCGGCATAGTAGTCAGGTTTCTCGATCGAACTCGGAACGCCTGCCCCGCCGCCGATGATCGAACCTGCAGCGACCTTGAGGTGTCCGGCAAAACCGGAACCGCCGCCGGCCTGAACGTTGTCGCCGATAATCGTGCTGCCGGCCAAACCGGTTCTTCCGGATAGGACAACATTCTTACCAACTTGGCAGTTGTGACCGATCATAACTAAGTCATCAATCTTGGTGCCTTGTCCGATGGTGGTATTCTGCAACGCACCGCGGTCGATACATGTATTGGCGCCGATTTCAACATCGTCGCCAGTTTCAACCGCACCGATCTGCGGAATCTTCACGTATTGTCTGTCCAAAGGCGCAAATCCGAAACCGTCGGCGCCAATCACGGCACCGGAGTGAATGATATTGCGTCTGCCGATACGGCAGCCATAGTAGATGGTAACGTTCGGATAAATACGAGTGTGTTCGCCGAGAACAACGCCTTCGCCGATAACGCTGTTGGCTCCGACAAAGCAGTAAGGCCCGACCTGCGCACCTTTGCGAATTACAACGCCGGCTTCAACGGTTGCGGTCGAATCAATAACGGCACCGTCTTCGACTACGGCTCTGGTATCAACCCCCGGCTCCGGCTGCTCCTGCGGGAAGATGATTTGCAGGGCATATGCAAACCAAGCGTACGGATTGCGGGTAATGACGACGATACGTTCGGGCTCTTTTTCTCCCCAAATCGCCTGTTTGTCTTCTTCTGTCAAAACCAAAGCTGTCGCTTTGCAGGCGCCAGCCGCATCGCGATATTTGCTGTTGGCTAAAAAAGCAACGTCGCCGTGCCCGGCGGTCTCCAGCGGAGCAATGGACTTAATTTCAGCCTTGCCTCCGTTGGCACTGATTGTGCTCAATAAAGTATCGTTGCTTTTTTCTTTAATTCGGTCTACTAACTCAAGAAGAGTCATCGGCGCTGTTTGTTGAATCATTTGAATCGCCCTAATTAAAAAATTTATGCGGCTGATCTGAGAGGGAGAGCAAGTTTGAAGTCGCCGAAACCCGAGTCAGGTCATGCCGCACGTATTGCACTAAATGGCAATTAAGCAACAAGCAGACATCTGTCTGCTTGTGCCCGATAAAAATTACTTGAGTTCCTTAAGAACCTGGTCAGTGATGTCAATCTTCGGGTTGACGTAGATAGCTTCCTGAAGAATGAGGTCATATTTTTCGCGCTGAGCGATGTTCTTGATGACCGTGTTTGCCTGACGGAGAAGCTTCTGAAGCTCCTCATTTCTGCGCTGATTGAAGTCTTCGCGGAGTTCGCGCTGACGGCGCTGGAAATCGCGGTCTCTTTCAGCCAAATCACGCTGCTTGCGAATTCTTTCCTGTTCCGTCATTGTGCCGGCGTTCTTTTCGAAGCGCTCGACGTCATTTTTCAAACGCTGACCGGCAGCATTGAGCTCTTTATCGCGCTTAGAGAATTCCTGTTCAAGTTTTTTACTTGCGGCCTGAGCAGCTGCAGAATCGCGAAGAATAACCTCGGTGCTGACAACACCGATCTTAACTTCTGCCTGCACTGCTGTCGCAGCAGAGCAAACCAAGGCGGAAACTAAAGCAACCGCTAACCATTTTTTTTGCATGAATGTATCTCCTACACAATTGTTTAATTGTGCCACAAATTTATTAGAAACCTGTACCAATTTGGAATTGGAATCTCTGAAGCTCGTCACTGTCCTTCTTATTGAGCGGGAATGCGAAGCTCAATTTAAGCGGGCCCATCGGAGAAATCCAGGCTAAACCGAAACCGACGGAGTAACGAAGGTCACCGAGGTCAAGCTTGTCTTTCTCATAGCGATCCACAACATAACTGCCGTTAGCTGCTTGTTTGTAAAAGGCTTTGCGGCCCCAAACCCAGCCGCCATCCAGGAAGGTGAACATACGAAGGGTTCTGTCTGCCCCGGGGATCGGCGTCAACAGTTCGAGAGAGAAATTGAGTTTGCGGTTACCGCCGGAGGCATCTCCGTCTGTATCACGGGGGCCCAAGGAGGAAGTATCGTAGCCGCGAACTGAACCGATACCGCCACCATAGAAATTCTTGAAGAACGGGTACTGTTTGCCTGCATAACCGTCACCATAACCGAGTTCGGTATTGAACGCAAAAGTAATGGATTTCGTAACCGGAACAAACTGCTGGAACTGGTAGGTCGCACGATAGTATTTCAGATCAAGAACAGGAAGAGAAATTTCACCGAACAATCTCTGATAGCGGCCGCGAGTCGGAGCCAGAATGTTGTCTCGGGTATCACGAGACCAGCCGATCGTCGCTGCAATGCTCTTCGGCTTCTTGCCGTAATCGTTGACATAGTCGACGTAGCGGCGCGGAGCACCGGAGCCGACGGTCACATCGGTCATTTCAAACTTGCCGCCGAGAAAGATCTGGTCGTTTTCCGTAATCGGCACACCGTAAGTTACGCCGGCACCGTACGTTTCGTACTTAACGTCATCGGTAATTTCGAGTTCGTCCAAGTCGAGCTTACGATCGTAAATTTCGAAGGACTGGCTAATACCCGAAGTCGTGATGTAAGGCTGCGTGAAGCTGGCAGCATAAGTTCTAGAGCTCTTAGACGTATTGACTTCAAGAGATAGAGAATTACCGGTACCGAAAACGTTGTTCTGCGAGAAACCGCCGGAAAGAACAATACCTTCGGAGGTGGAGTAGCCGGCACCGATCGAGATGTTGCCGGTCGGACGTTCTTTCACGTTAACGGCCAAATCAACTTCGTCCGGAGAACCGGGTACGGGTTCGGGTTCCGCAGTAACAGTTTCAAAGAAACCGAGACGGTCGATACGGTCACGAGAAACGGCAACTTTATCGCTGTCAAACCAGCTCGCTTCATACTGACGAACTTCACGACGAATGACTTCGTCCTGAGTACGCGTGTTGCCGGTAATGTTCACTTTACGAACATAAACTCGGCGGCCGGGGTCAATCGTGTATACGACACTAACTTCATCCGGATTTTCCGGATCAACGACCGGATTCGGGATTGCTCTTGCAAACGCGTAGCCCAAAGCGGAAAGACGATCCGTAAATTTCTTTGCCAGACCATTTACTTCGGAAGCGTTGTAGACGGAACCCGGCTTGATATCCACAAGATCTTCAAACTCGGGCTCAAGGCCAAGCATGTCACCGGTTAAGCGGATATCTTTGATTGTGTACTTTTTGCCTTCATCAATATTGATGGTGACAAAAATCTCTGACTTATCGGGACTGACAGATACTTGTGTCGAGTCAATCTTGAAGTCGAGGTAACCGTTGTTGTTGTACAGAGCGCGAATTGCCTCTAAGTCGGCAGTGAGCTTCTCTCGAGAGTACTGGTCGCGTTTGGTATACCAAGAGAACCAGTTCGGGGTACCGAGCTGCATTTCGTCGCGAAGATCGCCTTCGTCATAAACTTTGTTGCCGACAAAACGGATTTGCTGAATCTTTGCAGCAGGACCTTCATCAACGTCGATGTTGATGCGGACGCGGTTGCGTTCGACCGGCGTCACAGTGACTTTGACATCTGCGGAGTAACGGCCACGCGAGAGATATTGGCGTCTTAATTCTTGAACGGCACGGTCTAACACCGCACGGTCAAAAATAAAGCCTTCGGCTAAGCCCACATCACGGAGAGATTTTTCAACACCTTTGGCATCAAACTCGGAAATACCGGTAGTGTGAATGTTTGCGACCGTCGGACGTTCCTGAACTCGAACAACCAGGACGTTGCCGTCCATGTCGAGCTGAACGTCTTGGAACATTCCGGAGGCATACAGAGAACGCAGTGATTCAGCGCCCAGCTCCGGAGAATACGTGTCTCCCACTCGGATCGGCAGATGCGAAAATACAGTACCCGCCTCCGTACGGGAAATGCCCTCGAGTCGAATGTCTTTAATCACATGACCCTGTGCAAGCACGGTCGTCGCTGCCAAAGCTAAAGCGCAAGCTAGCGCTATCTTCTTAGGATGAGGCATATTCTATAAATTAAAAAATGACCCTGCGTGATTGAAATCACGGCAAAAGTCGCGTCAAATCATTAAATAGTGCAAGTATAGTCAAACCAAAGAGAGCTGCGATGCCAATCTTTTGTGCAGACGCTTGTACAGCCTCAGAAACCGGCTTACCAGTCACTACTTCGAGAGAATAATACAGGAGATGGCCGCCGTCCAACATGGGAATCGGTAACAAGTTCAAAATTCCCAAGCTGATGGAAACCAACGCTAAAAACGAAATAAAAGGAAGAATACCCAGCTGAGCAGTCTGGCCGGCATAGTCGGCAATCGTCACCGGACCAGAGATGTTGCTGATAGAGACATCACCGGTGAACATCTTTCCGATCATTCGAACAGACATCGCCGCGGTATCCCACGTCTTCTTCACACCCTCGGCCAGACTCTTTAGGAGGCCATAAGAAACCTGAGTGTGCGGAAAATCTACCCCGATCGCTGCGCCGATGCGGCCGATTTCATTACCCTGTTCGTCCATAGCGGCTGCCGGTGTAACTTCCAGAGTATGTGTCGGACCGTTTTCGTCTCCGACGAGTAATGTGACGGGTTTCCCGGGATATTTTTTGATTTCACTGACAAAATCTTTCGGCATCTTAACCGGAACATTACCGACGCGATAAATATGGTCGCCGATTTTGATTCCGTCGCGCTGCGCGGCAGAGTTCTCAACAAAAGATGAGATAAACGGATGGCCCATATTCAAATGAAGACCGACCTCATCAAAAGGATCGGCATCTTTTGCTTTCGGGTCCAGACTCATCTTCGTGAGGTCAATTTCTTTCGTTACTTCGCTCCCGTTGGGACGGTGAACCAAAATATCCGTCGTACTTCCGAACTTATTCAGCATCTCCATACGGAGATCCGTAAAAGTTTTAATTTCGGAATCGCCGACTTTCAGAATCTTGTCGCCGGCATGGAGTCCGGCCATGGCGGCCGGCGTACCGGCGGGAGGCTCGGCAACAACCGGCGTCGGCTGCGTGCTGCCTATCATGAAGATAGAAGCGTAAAGCAGGACGGCGAGCAGAAGATTGGCAAATGGACCTGCAGCAACGATGGCGAATCGCTGCCATACATTCTTGGCCCCGAATTCACGGTTTTTATCTTCCGGTTTGATAGGCAGACAGGCAGGGTCTCTCGCATCAAGCATCCTGACGTATCCGCCTAAAGGCAGTGCACTAACCGCCCACTCGGTTGCGTCCGGGTCGTTCTTGCGTTTATAGATAAAAATCGGTTTTCCGAAGCCGAGAGAAAATCTCAGAATTTTTACGCCGCAAAGTCTGGCGACTAAATAATGCCCGAGCTCATGAAAGGTAATCAAAATACCGATCGTTACCGCAAAGGCAGCAATGGTCGTCAACAATGTCAAGGTTAGTTCTCCAGTTTGTCGCAAAAACCTTCGAGCCAAGACTGAGCCAGTTTTCTGGCTTCTTTATCCGTTTCCAAAATCTCTTCCAAGTTGGTCGGAGTCGGGGGCTGGAAGCCGTACATCATTGCATGACACAGGCGTGCAATGTCGGTAAAGCCGATCTTGCCTTGAATAAACGCCTCGACGCCGATCTCGTTGGCCGCGTTCAAGACGATCGAAGCAGCTCCGCCCAGCTTCAATGCATCATAAGCGTAGCCGAGCTGGGGAAAACGTTTTAAGTCCGGTTCTTCGAAGGTTAACGTTTTGATTTTTGAGAAGTTTAATGGTTCTACTCCGGCGTCCAATCTTTCCGGGAAGCCTAAAGAGTAAGCAATCGTGTTTCTCATGTCTGGAGCGCCCATTTGGGCAATGACTACGCCGTCGGCGTATTGGACCATAGAGTGAATGACGCTCTGGGGATGAACGACAACCTGAATGCGTTCCGGTTCGAAATCAAAAAGCCAGCGGGCCTCGATAACTTCCAGGCCTTTATTCATCAGCGTCGCAGAGTCAACGGTAATTTTCTTGCCCATCGACCAGTTTGGGTGATGCGTGGCTTCTTCAACCGTGACATCAGAGAGGTCCTGTCTTTGACGGAAAGGGCCTCCCGAGCAAGTCAGAATGATATTGGCTTCACATCTAGCTTTTTTGGTCGCGCCGACAAGACACTGGAAAATGGCATTGTGTTCGCTGTCAACCGGCATGAGAACAGCACCTGAGGCCTTTATCGCATCCATCAGGATTCGGCCGCCGCAAACGACACTTTCCTTATTGGCGAGCAGAAGCTTTTTTCCGGCTTCCGCAGCTTTAAATGTAGAAGAAATTCCGGCAGCTCCGACGATGGCTCCGATAACGATATCGACTTCGGGGTTCGCAGCGATTTCGTCGATCGCCTTCGAACCGGCCAAAGCTTCGGCCGTACTTCCGGCAGCTCTAAGCTCTTCCTGTAAGGCTCCCAGAAGCTCTTTATCAGCAATAACCGCGACTTTAGCTCCGCTGTCCTTAGCCGCTTGAGCGAGTTTTTTAACGCTGGAATTCGCCGTTACCGCATACACGGTGAACCGGTCGGGATAACGAGAGATGACATCTAATGAACTTTTACCGATCGAGCCGGTCGCACCGAGTATCGCAATGCTTTCCATGACTGAAACTTAGTAACCTTGGAGGAAAAGAAGAATGAAGACGGTAAGCGGAAGAACGCTCATCTGAGCGTCGAGACGGTCGTAGAAACCACCGTGTCCCGGAAGAAGATTGCTCGAATCTTTGACACCGGCGGAGCGCTTGAGGGCACTTTCAAACAAGTCGCCGGCAATCGAAAACAGAACTACTACGATCAGGATCAAGGCAGAAGCCCAGCCTGTTAAATGAGAGATCAGAGCGTTGGTCCAGAGCGGGAAGGACGGCTGAGCCCAATAAAGAACGTACGACAAAGCCAGGACACTTACAAAAGCCGTCAGCGCGCCTGACCAAGTCTTTTTCGGACTGATGCCTTCGGCCATCTTCGGACCGCCTAGGCAGCGGCCGCCGAAATAGGCCACGATATCGGCAACCCAAACAATAGCTAAGACGGAAAGCATGTAGATGGTGCCCTTCTCACGGAAGAGATACATGAGGGAGAACCAAGCTGCCGGAACAAAGATCCAGGCAAGCAAAGCCCCGATGCCTTTCGGTACCATCCAGCCGGAAGCCCGGCGAGTGAAGATGACAGCGGTGATAACAGCCCAAAGCACGGTAGCCACAGCTGTAATAATCATGAGCCCGTTGCCGGACTGAATGGTTTGCAGCGCAGCCGGTGAAACATACTCTAGAAAGAAGAGGAAGGCCGCCAGCAAAACGCCGCAGACCATAGCGACTCCGTTATTCCATTTACAGATCCGGAGCCACTCCCAAAAGCAGCATCCGATGGCAATCGCGGCCACCGCCGTGAAAGCGAGAGGGGAAATTAAAAGCGCGCCGATGATGATAATTAACAACACAACGGCGGTGATGACTCTTTGCAGCAACATGAACTATTCCTTTTTCGCTTCCTGTTGAATTTGTTCGGAAGTCTTACCAAATCTACGTTCTCTATTAGAGTACCAATTTAGCGCATTTAAAAACTCGTTCTCGGTGAAATCGGGCCATAAAATTTTCGTGAAATAGAGCTCCCCGTAAGCGAGCTGCCACAGCATAAAGTTGCTGATGCGCTCCTCTCCGCTCGTGCGGATAAACAGGTCCACATCTCCGGAATCTGCTAACGGCAGCAGTGATGCAAATTTTTGTTCCGTCAGCTCCTCCGGAGGAACCTCACGAGATCTTTTGGCAGCTTCAAGAATCTCCCAGCGGCCTCCGTAATTCACGCAGACATTGAGCGTAAGACCCGTGTTGTTCTCTGTGATCTTCATTGAATCTGCGATTTGCTGCTGAAGTTCTTCAGAAAAAGCTGTCAAATCACCGACGAGACGAACACGAACATTCGCTTTATTGAGAGCGGCGATCTCTCTGCGCAGACTCACGAGAAAAAGCTTCATCAAGCCCTTCACTTCTTCGGCCGGCCGATTCCAGTTTTCGCTGGAAAAAGCAAAGAGCGTCAAATGCTGAACTCCGGCCTTAGCCGCAGTCTGGATTGCAGTTCGGACGGACTCTACCCCTTTTTGATGGCCCATGAGACGCGGAAGCTTGCGGGCCTTGGCCCATCTTCCGTTGCCATCCATAACAATAGCCACGTGACGGGGCACCCTTTCACGTGGCTTTGCAGTCAATTCCTGACTTGTCATAGGATTTAAAACCGATTAAACGGTCATGATTTCCTTTTCTTTTTCGGCAATCAGCTTGTCGACTTCACCGATGTACTTATCGGTGAGCTTCTGAATTTCAGTATTGGAACGGCGTTCGTCGTCTTCGGAAATTTCTTTTTCCTTAACGAGCGCGGCAACCTTGTTGTTGGCGTCACGGCGCAGATTGCGGATGGCAACCTTAGTTTCTTCGCCTTCGGAACGAACGACCTTCGTTAAGTCACGGCGGCGTTCTTCTGTCAGAGGAGGCATCGGGACGCGGATGACTTCGCCGGAAGTTGCCGGATTCAGACCCAGATCGGAGTTGCGGATTGCTTTTTCAACCACGGCAACCATTTTCTTTTCCCAAGGCTGAACAGTGATTGTTCTGGCGTCGGCCAAACCGAGCTGAGCGACCTGAGAAATCGGGGTCGGGCAGCCGTAGTAATCGACGGTGATATGTTCGAGCAAACTGGTATGAGCACGACCCGTACGGATCTTCATCAGGTTTTCTTTGAGCGTTTCAATAGAACGCTTCATATGATGTTCGGACTGTGAATAGATGTCTTTAGTTGTCATGTCAATTTCCAATCTCTGCAGATTTCTCGGCTGCAAGTCGCAAAACTTAGTCGCACGCCGGTGAGCAGAAAATCACGGACGCGGTCAAATCCGCCGAAATAAAACAACGGCGGCAGTGACAGCCTTATTAATTCGTTGAGTTTACCACGGAGCGCAATAGCCTCAAACCGCTCGATTCGAGTTGGTTTAATAGGCTCCTCGGCCAAACGCGCTTAAGCTCAAAACATCTGATAAGGAGTTTGAACTATGGCAAAAATTGAAAAAATGTTCGGCGCAATCCTGAAAGATCAGGAACAAAAGAGTGATGAACTGCGCGACAAGATCCACGCAGAAAACAAACTCAAAAAGGAAGAAGCTGAGAAATCTTCCGAACGCGAAAAAGCCGAAAAGTAATTCGCCGACCGAAAAAGAAGCTCCGGACCCGCTGATGCAGGCCCGGAGCTTTTTGTATCCGTTTTTTTCTCGGTTAAACGTGAACGAGCGTGCCCTCGTCTTCACCAAGCACAACGCGTTTGAGCGCGCCGGGCTTATGAAGGTTGAAGACTCTGATCGGCATGCCTTGATCGCGGCAGAGCGTAAAAGCCGTGGCGTCCAAAATCTTGAGTTTCTTCTGAATGGCTTCGTCGAAGGTCAGAGACTTATACATTTTTGCGTTGGGATCCTTCTTAGGATCAGCGGTAAATACGCCGTCAACCTGAGTGGCTTTCAGAACCATATCGGCTCCGATTTCCGCACTTCTCAGAGCTGCAGCAGTATCCGTTGTGAAGAACGGATTACCGGTGCCGGCAGCAAAAATCACGACGCGGCCTTTCTTCAGATGGCTCAATGCTTTGCCGCGAATGTACGGCTCGGCAACCTGGTCGATATCCAGGGCGCACTGGACACGGGCTTCAACACCGGCGTTTCTCAGTGCATCCTGAAGTGCCATTGCGTTCATGCAGGTGGCCAGCATGCCCATATAGTCGCCGGTGGCGCGATCCATACCGGTAGAGCCGAGTGCGACTCCGCGGAAGATGTTGCCGCCGCCGACCACGATCGCAAGCTGAACGCCTAAGTCAACTACTTCCTTGATTTCGCCGACGATGCTTTTAAGCGTATCGCGGCTGATGCCGAAGGCGTTGTCGCCCATAAGGGCTTCGCCGGAGAGTTTCAGCAGAATTCGTTTGGTTTTAGGCGTTTCAGACTTACTCATCGTTTACTCCGAAAAAAGTTCAACAATTAGGCACGTGCGGCAGCAGCCTGAGCAGCAACTTCGGCAGCGAAGTCGTCGTTGCGTTTTTCAAGACCTTCACCGACAACAAACAGCGCAAATGCAGATACTGTAGCACCATTGCTCTTCAGGAGTTCGCCGACGCTCTTAGAGTCGTCCTTAACGAACGGCTGAGAAAGAAGCGTGACTTCCTTGAGGAACTTGTTAACGGAACCTTCGGCGATCTTCTCGATCAGGTGTTCCGGTTTGCCGTTTTCGCGAGCTTTTTCGATAGCAACGCGGCGTTCTGTTTCGATCAGGTTCTGATCAACACCGTCTTTGTCGAGAGCCTTCGGCTTAGAAGCAGCGATGTGCATAGCCACGTCGTGAGCAACTTCGTCGTTGCCGCCGACCACGTCAACGATAACGCCGATCTTGGCGCCGCCGTGGATGTATGTGGAGAGCTTGCCTTTACCTTCAATGATCTGGAAGCGGCGGATGGAGATGTTTTCACCGATCTTGCCGATCAGGCCTTTACGAACTTCGTCAACGGTAGAGCCGTTGAGCGGAAGAGCGGAAAGAGCAGCAACGTCAGCCGGTTTGTTTTCGGCGACGAGCTTGGCGATATCGTTGGCGAAAGCGATGAAGTCGGCATTCTTAGCAACGAAGTCGGTTTCGGAGTTCAGTTCAACGATAGCGCCGATCTTGCCCGGTTCGTCGATGTAGATAGCGACAACGCCGTCAGCGGTAATGCGGCTAGCAGCCTTAGTGGCCTTGTTGCCGAGCTTAACGCGAAGAATTTCTTCAGCCTGCTCCATGTTGCCGTCTGCTTCTGTCAAAGCCTTTTTGCATTCCATCATCGGAGCGTCGGTTTTAACACGAAGTTCTTTAACCATTGCGGCAGTGATAACAGCCATTGTTTTATCCTTAAAAAATAATTGGTTTAAAAAGAAAGGGGCGCGAACGCCCCTTCCCTTGGTACTTCAGACAAGAAGAGGCGAATTACTCAGCTTTTTCTTCGACAGCGGCTTCTTCAACGAAGTCGGAGTCTTTAGCAGCCTTGACAGTGTCTTCAAGGTTCTTGTTCTTGCCTTCAAGAATTGCGTCAGCAAATCCTTTAGCGTAAAGAGCAACAGCGCGGGCGCTGTCGTCGTTACCCGGGATGACATAGTCAACACCGGCAGGATTGTGGTTCGTATCAACGATACCGACAACAGGAATACCAAGCTTGTTAGCTTCCTGAATAGCAATCTTGTGGTAGCCAACGTCAACAACGACCAGAGCGTCGGGCAGACCGTTCATTTCTTTGATGCCGCCCATAGCTTTGTTCAGCTTTTCGAGTTCACGAGTGAAGTCGAGAGCTTCTTTTTTGGTCATCTTTTCAAGAGCGCCGTCGGCAACTTTCTGTTCCATTTCTTTAAGACGCTTCAGGGAAACCTTAACCGTCTTGAAGTTGGTGAGCATACCGCCCAGCCAGCGCTGATCAACATAAGGCATTCCGGCGCGTTTGGCTTCAGCAACGATGGCGTCGCGGGAAGTGCGCTTTGTGCCGACGAAAAGGATGGTGCCCTTCTGAGCGGCCAGGTTTGTTAAGAACTTGGCAGCTTCGTCGAACTTAGCAACAGTCTTTTCGAGGTTGATGATGTGAATCTTGTTACGAGAGCCGAAAATGTACTGGGACATTTTGGGGCTCCAAAAACGAGTCTGGTGACCGAAGTGTGCACCGGCTTCGAGCAGTTCACGCATGCTCAGAGATGACATATCTTTAATTCCTTTAGGGTTTAATTCCAACAGCCTCACGTTTTCCGAATGGAACCCTGTTGTGAGACTGCGCTATTTAACAAAAAAGTCCAAACGTTTCCGTCCGGATCGGGGCGGAATTCTATCATGCTTTTTCAAAGAGTTAAGCGTTTGAAAAGAGGCGTTACAACCTTTTGACGTTCCTTTTTGAGACAAAACAAATGAAACCTTGTTTTAGCGGCGATTTAAAGAATGATCGCCACCTTTCTTCCGGTTGACCTATATAAGGCTGAGATAACTCCGCTCATCGGTGAATCCACTAAAATTGCGGCATTGAAAAACTTTTTCGAGTCAGATTTAATCAATGTTTGACAATATTCTTATTAAGACCCCGGAACAAATCGAAGGCATCCGGGCGGCCTGCCGCGATGCGGCTTTGGTTCTCGACTACATTGAACCGTTTGTTAAAGCCGGCGTCACCACCGAGTACCTCGATGATTTGATGCTCAGATATACCGAAGACGTCCTCAAAGACAAGTCCGCTTGCCTCAACTACGACCCGGACGGCACCAATCCTTATCCGAAAGCTACCTGCATTTCCGTCAATCATCAGATCTGCCACGGTATTCCAAATGAGAAAGTGCTCAAAAACGGCGATATCTTAAATATTGACGTGACCGTCATTAAAAACGGTTATTACGGAGACACCAGCCGTATGTATTCCGTCGGCCATATTTCCGTTGCTGCTAAGCACCTCATTAATGTCACTTTCGACTCCATGTGGAAAGGCATTGAAATCGTGCGTCCCAGCGCCCATTTCGGAGATATCGGCTATGCAATTCAGCATTTTGTCGAACCTCAGGGCTGCAGCGTCGTTCGTGAATTCTGCGGTCACGGGGTCGGAGTCGGTTTCCACGAAGATCCTCAGGTCTGCCATTACGGCAAGCTCGGCACCGGCGCTGTCATGAAGCCCGGCATGATCTTCACGATCGAGCCGATGATCAACGCCGGAAGAAAAGAACTTCGCATTCTTCCGAACGGCTGGACGGCTGTAACCAAAGACAGAAGTCTTTCCGCCCAGTGGGAACATACGATTCTCGTCACTGAAACCGGATACGAAGTTCTGACGGTCTCGCCAAAATGCCCGCCTGCTCCCTCATGGATAAAACCTTCTTCCTAAATTAATAAAGAAAGAATCTCAAGGCTATGGAAATCAACGAAATCGTCAAAAAATTTAAAGATCAGCGAGAAGTTTTAGCAAAGAAGTTTTTGGCGGACGTTGACGCCGATGCCTATCTTTCTGCGCACGCCAAGGCTGCCGACAAGGCAGTCTTGGCGATTCTCAAGCTGAATCAATTATCCGAGGATGTTGCTGTCGTTGCCGTCGGAGGCTACGGCAGAGAGCAGCAATTTCCCTACTCAGACCTCGATCTTCTTTTCCTTCTGCCTGACGGCGTCCGAGACAAGGACTTAAAAACGATTTCCGATGCGATCGGCAACTTATGGTCGCTCGGTTTGACCGTCGGTTACTCGGTGCGAAGCATCGAAGAATGCCTTGAACAAGCCGAAGTCGACATTACCGCTCAAACGGCGATGCTTGAGTCGCGCCTCATCGCCGGAAATGAAGAGCTTTTTAAGACCTATTCGGAAACGATGGAAAAGAATCTGAATCTTAAAAAGTTTTATCGGGCAAAATTCATCGAACAGCAGCAGCGGCATTTGAAGTACCACGAGTCCTCTTATGCTCTGGAGCCGAACATTAAAGAAGCCCCGGGCGGTCTTCGAGATCTGAATATTTTGATCTGGGTGCTCAGGGCGGCTCGTCTCGGCAACACTTGGCAGGAAGTCTTTGAAAAAGGCTTGATCACCCGCCGAGAATGCGAACTTTTGGAATCTGTCACCAAAAGCCTTTATCGGCTGCGGATTCATATGCATTTGCTCACCAACCGCCACGAAGACCGATTGATTTTCGAAATTCAGGAACCGCTGGCTAAAGCGCTGGGCATTGTCGGGACTGTCGGCCGGCGTCCGAGTGAAGTGATGATGCAGCACTTCTACGTCAATGCAAAAACCATCGGCCAGCTCAACTCCATCATTCTTCAGGCCATTAAAGAGCGCTACTCTAAAGAGCCCGAACAAACCGGTGAACCCATTTGCAGCGGTTTTGTGCGTCAGGGCGACGTGCTCGGCCTTGAGTCTCCCGACGTCCTCGTGAAGAACCCTGAAAGAATTCTCGAGGCCTTTTTAATTCAGGAACGTCATCCGGACATTCCGATGAAGTCTTCCCGACTTTACCGTGCCTTATTTGAAGCTCATTCTCTGATGAACAAAGAATGGGCTGAAAATCCTGTCAATCGTCAGACATTCTTGAAGATTATCCAAGGACGCAGAGGCGTCTGGCACGCTTTGGAAGAAATGAACCGCTGGGGTGTGCTCGGAAAACTGCTGCCGTCTTTCAACCGAATCGTGGGTCAAATGCAGCATGATTTGTTCCATGCTTACACGGTCGATCAGCACACACTCCTTGCAATTCGTTATCTCCGAAACTTCACACACAGTGAAAACGCCCACGAGCTGCCGCTCTGTACCGAACTCATGATGGCAATGAAGGGAAGCTGGCGTTTGGTTCTTGCTCTTCTCTACCACGACATCGGTAAAGGCAGAGGCGGGGACCACAGCAAAATCGGCGCGGAGATTGTTCGGCAGATGTGTCGAGATTTTGAGATCGCCGATGAGGACGCTGACTACATCGAGTTCCTCGTTCGTGAGCATTTGACCATGAGTATGGTTGCCCAAAAGCAAGACATCTCAGATCCGGAGGTTATTGAAAACTTCGCCAAGAAAGTTGGAACGATGGAGCGCCTCGTCAGTCTTTATCTGCTTACCGTCTGTGACATCCGAGCGACGGGACCGAAAATTTGGAACGCCTGGAAAGCCCAACTTCTTGAAGATCTGTTTTATTCGACCGCCCGTTTCCTTAAGGGCAAAGGCATCGACAGAGATTTATTGGTATCCCGGCGCCGTAAAGATGCGCTGCGCTTGACGCGCTTTACGCCTGAACAGAGAGATCGAATTAATAAGTTCTGGGATAACTTTGACGTTGCATACTTTATGAAGCACTCCGTGCGGAATATCGTTTGGCACGCCAAGGTATTACTGCCGCATCTCGATTCTCCGAAGTCGTTTGTCGCATCCAGACCGCTGCGCGGCATGGAACACGCACACGAAATTCTTATCCTGACGCAGGACCGCCCCGAACTTTTTGCCCGCATCGTTTCTAATCTGCAGCAATACGGTCTGTCCATTGCCGAAGCCCGTATCCACACGGGGCGCGACGGACGAGTGGTCGACTCTTTCATCGTCGTTGACGACAGCTCAGACCCCAACTTCGAACAAGAGTTCGCTCGTTTCCAAGAAATCCTCGCAGAAAAACTGGATTTGGCTGAAAAGCTTCCGCCGCCTCTTCGCGGACGCCCGTCCCGTCAATCCAAGCTCTTCCCGATCTCACCGCAGGCTTCGCTACGACCCGATGCCGCTGGAAGACAATACATGCTTTCGATCGTCACAACCGACCGGCTCGGCCTTTTGGCATCCATCGCGCGAGTCTTTGTGCAGTACGGAATCAATCTTGTGACAGCCCGAATCACGACGCTGGGAGAAAGGGCGGAGGACGTCTTCCTGATCGAAAGCTTTAAGCTGCGGGATCCCGTCTTCTGCGCTGAATTTGAAAAGGCCGTTTTGGAAGCTTTGGAGCTTTAGTTAAGGTCCCTTCGGAAACGCAAAACCCGCCTCAACGGCGGGTTTTGCTTTAGTCAACAAAAGTTCTAATCAGCCAATGAGCGGAATGTGGCAAGAGCTAAATTCACACTTTCCTTTGTCGCCTTAGTCAGGGCTTCCTTCGTATCGTCAAGCACGATGCCTTTTTCAGAGGCTCCGCGGCCGGCTGCAGTATTGACTATCTGGCAAATCGCTGCGTACTTGAGATTTAACTCTCTAGCCAAGCATGACTCGGGCATCAGTGTCATACCGACATAGTGACCGCCGTCATTATCGATGCGATCAACTTCGGCCGCCGTTTCGAGTCTCGGACCTTGAGTGCAGGCGTAAGTACCGCCGTCAATAATCGGAAGATCCAGCTCCTCAGAAGCATCAACAATTGCTTCTCTCAAATCCATATCAAACGGATAAGTGAAGTCAATGAAGTTAATGAACTTCTCTTTGCCGGTGTTGTAGCTGGTTTCTCTGCCCCAGGTATAGTCAATGATCTGATCGGGTACGGCAATCGCACCGATATCATCTTCAGGCAAAACAGCGCCGACGGAAGCCAATGCGATCACGGCTTTGGGCTCGAACTGTGAAAGAGCCCAAATGTTGGCGCGATAGTTAATCATGTGCGGCGGCTTCTTCTCAGTCGTCCCGTGCCGAGATAAAAATACGATGTTCAGTCCGTCAATCACTCCACGGCAAATTTCGACCGGCTCTTTACCGTAGGGAGTGTCAATTTTCTCAATGACCTTGCCTTCTAAAAGAGACAACTGGTCCAAACCGCTTCCGCCGATCAACGCAAAATTAGCCATCCGCCTTTACTCCTTGATTGATCATTTTGAATAACTCAGGTTCGTCTATGATATTAACGCCTAAAGCCTCGGCTTTGGCGAGTTTGGATCCCGCAGATTCGCCGGCCAAAACATAACTCGTCTTCTTAGAGACCGATCCGCTTACCTTTCCGCCCGCTTTACGAATAATATCGCTGGCCTCGTCTCTGGAAAGCGTTGGTAGTGTGCCGGTCAGAACGAATGTCAAACCGTTCAGCGGAAGTTCCTGGCCACTCGTGCCCGTACCCTCTTCCCACACGACGCCGCGATCCATCAGGTCATTGATCACCGCGATGTTCGCCGGTTCGGCAAAGAAGTGCAGAATGTTTTCCGCGCCCGACGGACCGATGTCTTCAACTTCCTGCAGCTGTTCTAACGAAGCCTCTTCCAGCGGTTTTAAAGCACCGAAGTGCGATGCTAAATTCCTCGCCGTAGCCTCTCCGACTTCCGGAATGCTGATGGCGTACAAGAAACGTTCAAGCGTGGTCTTCTTGGAAGCTTCAATAGAGGCGACAAGTTTCTCGGCAGATTTTTGTCCCATACGGTCCAGACCGACGAGCTTGTCGACGGTCAAACGGTAAATATCCGCAACCGTAGTAACCAAATCATGTTCAATCAGCTGTTCGGCCAATTTTTCCCCGATACCGTCAATGCCCATGGCTTTGCGGCTGACAAAGTGGAGAATGCTTTGGGCTCGCTGAGCGCGGCAGAAAAGACCGCCGCTGCAGTGGCGATCCTTTTCTCCGTCTTCTTTATAAGCGTGAGAACCGCAGACCGGACAGAATTCCGGCATCACGAAATCTCTGGCGTCTTTCGGCCTAAGCTCGGGAATTACTCGGACGATCTCGGGGATAACGTCGCCGGCACGATGGACAACGACCGTGTCTCCGATCTTTATACCCATGTTCTGTAGGAATTCTTCGTTGTGCAGAGAAACATTGCTGATGGTGGTTCCGCCGACAAACACGGGCTTGAGGCGAGCGACGGGCGTAAGTTTGCCGGTGCGTCCGACTTGAACGGTAATATCCAAAACCTGCGTTTGAACTTCTTCCGGCGGATATTTATGGGCCACGGCCCAGCGAGGTTCTCTGGAGACGAATCCCAGCTGTTTCTGGCGGGCAAAACTATTGACTTTGTAGACCACGCCGTCAATATCAAACGGCAAATCGTGACGAATACGAGCGACTTCTAAATGGAATGCCTCAAGTTGTTCCGGTGTTTGCACGACGATCCGATTGCTGATCACCGGGAAGCCTTTAGATTTCAAATAATCAAGCAGTCCCGACTGGGTATCGGCCGGCATCTCGCTCACTTCGCCGTAGCCGTAGGCATAAAAGTTCAGATTGCGTTTCGCCGTCAGGGCCGAGTCCAGCTGGCGGAGACTGCCGGCTGCTGCATTACGAGGGTTGGCAAAAAGCTTCGCTCCGACCGCTTCCTGCTCTTCATTAAGCTTGCGGAACACTTCCTTGTGCATGATCACCTCGCCGCGGACTTCAAAAATCTTCGGGAAGCCATCGACCTTTAAAGGAAGCGTCTTAATCGTTTTGACGTTCGCTGTAACGTCTTCACCGGTGTAGCCGTCTCCGCGGGTCGCGGCCTGAACAAGAACGCCGTCCTCATAACGCAAGTTAATGGCCAGCCCGTCGAATTTCAATTCGCAGTCATAATCAATCGTCTGATCGGGCGTCAGTTCAAGTTCTCTTCTTACGCGGGCGTCAAAATCATAAGCGCCTTGAGCAGTGTAGTCCGTTTCGGTATGAATGGAGAGCATCGGCACGGCATGCGTGACTTTTTTCAGTTCGCTCTGGACGGTTGCACCGACGCGCTCCGTCGGTGAAACCGGACTTTTGAACTGAGGATATTCTTTTTCCAGTCGCGCCAGTTCTTGGAACAACGAGTCATAGATCTCGTCAGACACCGTCGGAGCATTGTCGATGTAATAAGCCTTGTTGTGCTTTTCAAGCTCCTCGGCCAGTTTCTCCATTCGGAGTTTAACTGCCTCTAATTTTTTCTTGTCTTGCTCTTCCATTTCGTACCTGAACCAAATAAAAACATCGGGTTCCTTACTGTACTCGCTGGGAATCCGATGTTTGAATCAGAATGATAAATTTGGGATCTTTTTAATCGAGAAGCTGATGTGCCCTAACGCTGCCCGGCTCGATATTGTTCTCACGCATCTGCTTATAGAAGCGGTCGAGTTCCTGCTTCAGCAGAGACACCGTGGCGCCCGAGATTTCACATCCCTTAGGATCCACAATCTTGGCATCAAACACGGCCGCAAAAGCGTTGGCAGCCGTCATCAGCAGACGCAGGGGATCGCTTTCAGGAGCGATCAGCGGAACGTTCAGAGAAATCGCAATATTTCTGTCGTCCAGCCAGCGAAGTTCGATCGTGCCCTTACGGTTGCCCTGACGTTTGCCGTTTTTATCCAAAACCAGCTCACCCAGCTTTTCATAATGCGTCATGCTTCTGCGCTTTAAGCCCAAGAGCATCGTTTCTTTTTCGAAATCATCGATAGAAACCGGTTCTAAAGGACGCAGCAGAAGCGTGATCTGCACGCCGAAATTCTTGATAAGTGCGTTGAGCTGATCCGTATGGTTGTTCAGCAGCTGCATTTCCTTCATTTCTGAAGTGCCGTCCAAGTTCATTTCCATACGCAGGAAAACCAGCTGATACAGATTCGATAGGGACACCTGGTCGAAAGAAGCTTTACCGGAAGCCAGCTGAATATAGAAGGCAATTGCCGAGAACATGCCGATCGCATCCGGCACGAACCAGCGGTTGCTGTTGGCTTCCAGCGCCAAGATGCGCAGCAGACCTCTCGGAGCATTTTCCATTGCCGTTTTAACGAACGGTGCGAGCTGGCTACCGGTTACCGGCTTCTTGAAGGTAATGCGAACGAGTTCCGTGACAAAGGGATCATATTTAGGCAGACCGCTGTCATCAATCTCTTCCAATACCGGAGAAGTTTCAACGGGCTCCTCTTCCTCTTCGGTTTCTTTCAGGAGAACCTCCTGAACTTCCTCGATCGTCTCTTCTGGTGACTGAGACTCAGACTGCGGTTCTTCAGCAGGAGGTGAGGTCTTCTTAATCTCGTCGACTTTAATGTCGCCGGAATTGATCAAATCCTCGCCGAAAATCGGCTCCTGAGGAATCCTCGGAGGTGTTTTATCTTCGACTTTCTCATGACTTGACGTCTCTTTGATTCGAAGCCAATACCAAACGCCGACGCCGCCAACCGCAAGGATCAGGACTATCGTTACCCCCATTCCAACCATATTCATCTTTCTTTAGCTAAATCCTAAACCTGCGGTTGTGTTCTCCGCAGGCTACTACTCAAGTCTCAATATTCTACAGGCTTATGAAGAAAACCACCGTATTACGAACTGATGCAATTTTATTTTTTCCGCGTTACCCACGGCGGTTCAAACCGCTTTGTCTTTCTTTCCGCGACCTTATAATTTATGGCCTCTAATTAAACACATAGCGGAAAAATAATTTTCATGTCTACAGCTCCTTGCAAGAATCTTGAGACTTTCCCGAATCCTCAGCCGAATCGGGATTATTTAATTCACATTGAAATCCCTGAGTTCACGTCGCTTTGCCCGTTAACCGGACAGCCCGACTTCGCCACACTTCTGCTCGACTACATTCCGGACCAGAAGAATGTCGAACTCAAGGCACTGAAACTCTATATGTGGAGTTATCGTCAGGAAGGTGCTTTCCATGAAGCCATCACCAACAAGATCCTGGACGATCTCGTTGCGGCCACTTCCCCTCGTTTCATAAGACTCAAGGCTAAATGGTGGGTCCGCGGCGGCATCTACACGACGGTCGTTGCTGAATACCGTAAAGAAGGCTGGACACCGGTCAAACCGGTTGAACTGCCTGAGTTCGAATCGAACGATCCGACTCGCGGTTAATCCGATTTTTTTCCTCAGCGGCCCGTTTCAACAGGCCGTTGTTTTTTCTGATCTGCATTTCGTAGTTTTCGAGCGCGGCAACTGCTTCTTCGTTCGCTAAAATTTTGTGAATATTCCGACGAAAATGATAAGTTGTTATGAACCCGCTGCTTAATACACTTCAGCCCTATCCCTTTGCCAAACTGCGCAAGCTTCTGGAAGGCGCCAAACTTCCCGAGGATCTCAAACCGATCTCCCTTTCTATCGGCGAGCCGAAACACCCGGCACCCGACACCGTCAAACAAGCCCTCTTCGACCATCAGGCTTTATTTGAAAAGTATCCTCCGACAGGCGGTTATCCTGAGCTGAAAGAGGCGATCGGGAACTGGATTGAAAAACGCTACGGCGTAAAACTCGATCCTGCTTCTCAGATTCTGCCGACCAACGGATCGCGAGAAGCCCTGTTTGCTTTAACGCAGGTTCTGATTGATCCGACCCAAGACCCGGTCGTTGTCATGCCGAATCCTTTCTATCAAATTTACGAAGGAGCCGCGAAATTGGCCGGCGCCCAACCGTATTTTTGCCCGATGACGGCTGAGACAGGCTTTAAACCCAACTACTCTTCCATACCGGAAGATGTCCTCAAACGCACCCAGCTGCTCTTTGTCTGCTCTCCGAACAATCCGACCGGAACGGTTCTGTCATTGGAGGACTGGAGAAAATTGTTTGACCTTTCCGACAAGTACGGTTTTGTGATCGGCAGCGACGAGTGTTATTCGGAAATTTATTTTGACGAGGACAATCCGCCGCTCGGCGCACTGAGCGCTGCCAAACTTCTAGGCAGACCGAACTTCGACCGTCTCATCGTCTTCTCAAGCTTATCCAAGCGTTCTAACATCCCCGGCATGCGTACCGGCTTTGTCGCCGGCGACGAAAAACTGATCAAACCGTTCCTGCTCTACAGAACTTATCACGGCAGCGCCATGGGGGGCGCCGTACAGCACGCCAGCATCGCGGCATGGAATGATGAAGAACATGTGCGGGAAAACAGAAGGTTTTATGTCGAAAAATTTAAGGCCGCCGTTCCTTTGCTGAAACAAGCGCTGGAAGTAGAAATGCCCGATGCAAGTTTTTATTTGTGGGCGAAAACGCCTATAGACGATAAACTCTATGCAAGACGGCTCTATGAGAAAAAAGGCATCACCGTCCTCCCGGGCAGTTTCCTTGGCCGGGAAGTCAACGGTGTTAATCCGGGCTCAGGCTACATTCGCATCGCACTGGTAGCCACCGTACCGGAAGTCACAGAGGCCGCCCAAAGAATTGCAGAATTTGACCCTTTTGAGGAATAACTATGGAAGCATTAAAGCAAATTATTGAACAATCTTTCGGGCTGCGTCCCGAACACTTTCCGCCCGAAGTTCAAAACTCCGTCGATGAAGTGATCAAACTGCTTCAGCAGGGAAAGCTTCGAGTTGCCGAAAAGATTGACGGCGAATGGGTCACCCATGAATGGATCAAAAAAGCCGTTCTTTTGAGCTTCCAGCTTTATCCGAACAAAATGGTCCGCGCCGGCGACCTCTCTTTCTTTGACAAGGTTCCCTCCCGCTTCGATCATTTTTCCGAAGCCGATTGGAAAGAATCCGGCATCCGCTGTGTGCCCACTGCTGTGGCTCGCCACGGCAGCTACATCGCTCCGAGCGTTGTATTGATGCCCTCCTTTGTCAACATCGGCGCCTACATCGGAGAAAACACCATGGTCGATACCTGGTCAACGGTCGGTTCCTGCGCTCAAGTCGGTAAGAACTGCCACCTTTCCGGCGGCGTCGGTATCGGCGGTGTTCTCGAGCCGCTTCAGGCAACCCCGACCATCATCGAGGACAACTGCTTTATCGGTGCCCGCAGCGAAATCGTTGAAGGCGTCATCGTTGAAGAAAACAGCGTGATCTCCATGGGTGTCTTCATCGGACAGAGCACGAAGATTTATGACCGTACCACCGGCGAAATTCATCGCGGCAGAGTACCTGCCGGTTCTGTCGTTGTTCCCGGAAGCTTGCCTTCCGCTGACGGCAAATACAACCTTAACTGCGCGGTCATCGTTAAGCGCGTAGACGCCAAGACGCGTTCGAAGACAAGTATTAACGAACTTCTTCGCGACTAATTTTAAGGGCCTTGAATATTCAAGGCCCTTTGTTTAGAGCCTCTGTCTTTCCTGACAGAGGTCTTCGCATTTCATCTACCTCTGAATTTGAGAATGTTCAGCATGCAGCAAGACCCTCTTGAACTCACGAAAAAAATCATCGCTTGCGAATCCGTGACGCCTTCGGATGCTGGCTCTCTGAAAATCTTTGCCGATCTCCTCTCTCAACACGGCTTCTCTTGTGAGGAAATCAATCGAGGGCAAACTAAAAATCTCTGGGCCAAGTACGGCTCGGGGGCCCCGGTATTTCTCTTTGCCGGTCATGTGGATGTTGTGCCGCCGGGTGCAGACGGCTGGAAGTTTCCTCCGTTTGTGCCAACGGAAGATGAGGGCTTCTTATACGGACGCGGTGCTCAGGACATGAAAACTTCCGACGCCTGTTTTGCGGCTGCCGCTTGTGAATTCGTTTCTAAACATCCCCAATTCAAAGGAACGATTGTCCTGCTGCTCACAAGCGACGAAGAAGGCGACGGCAAAGACGGCACTCAATATGCGCTTCAGGTTTTGTCGGACCGTGAGGTAGCGCCCGATTTCTGTATTGTCGGGGAGCCCAGCTGCACCAGGCTGCTTGGCGACACCATTAAAAACGGGCGCCGCGGCTCTCTAAACGGCAAACTCACCGTTCGAGGCATTCAGGGACACGTCGCGTATCCGAAAAAGGTCAGGAATCCTATTCACAGCGCCGCTCCTCTGCTCGCCGAACTCTCTCAAACCGTCTGGGATGAAGGTCTTCCTCCTTTCCCGGCCACTTCATTCCAAATCAGTAACATCCATGCAGGCACCGGAGCAGTCAATGTGGTTCCGGGTGAATGCGTCATTACCTTCAACATTCGGTACAACCCGAAGCACACCGCGGCGTCACTTGAGAAACAGATCGAAGACATGTGCCGGAAATATGTTTGGGATTTCAAGATTGAATGGCAGGAAAGCGCCTCGCCGTTTTTCTCGGAAAAGCCTTTCTTCAGAAACGAGCTAGCTGAAGCGATAAAGGACGTGACCGGCATCAAACCTGAGTTCTCGACTTCCGGTGGAACCAGCGACGGCAGATTTATTCGACAGTGGTGTCCTGAAGTTGTAGAGTTCGGACCGGTAAACGACCGAATTCATAAAGTCAATGAGCGCATTCCGACAAAGGATATCGCCTGCTTGTCCAAAATTTATTACAGAATACTGGAACGCATTTTTTTAAGTGAACATGATGGAAACTAATACTGAACCGCTTAAAACCATCCGCGACTTCATTCGATACTGCACGACAAGGCTTTATTCCTCTGAAGCTACCTTTAATCACGGCTACCAAAATCCGGAAGAAGAAGCCGCGTTTTTGGTCCTGCGCACACTCCGTATTCCGCTGGAATACGAAGAAAAATTCTTAGACGCCACATTAACCGGTAATGAACGGGAAACAGTACTGAATAACATTTCCCGCCGCTGCGACGACCTCGAACCGACAGCCTACATTACGAAAGAATGGTGGCTCACCGGGTTCCCCTTCTACGTGGACGAAAGAGTCTTGATTCCCCGTAGCTACATTGCCGAGCTGATCGAAAAAAATTTTGACGGTCTTCTCCCTGACCCTGCTCGTATCCACTCCATTTTGGATATGTGCACGGGTTCCGGCTGTTTGGCCATTCTGCTGGCAGAGAAGTTTCCTCAGGCTGAAGTTGATGCCGTCGACATCAGCAGCGACGCTCTAGAAGTGGCTGAAATCAACATCGCCGACTACGAATTCGAAAATCGTGTCTATCCGATTCAAAGCGATTTGTTCGAGAATCTGCAGAACACGAAATACGATCTCATTATTTCGAATCCGCCCTATGTCACGGAAGCTTCCATGGAAGGACTTCCTCAGGAATACCGTTACGAGCCTTCTTTAGCCTTGGTCGCAGGCGCCGACGGCATGGATATCATCGACCGGCTGCTTAAAGAAGTTAAAGCGCACTTAAATGACAACGGTGTTTTAATCGTTGAGCTCGGAGACGGCGCCGAAAACTTCAAGGAACGTTTCCCCAATATTGAGGTCACCTGGCTGCCCACCTCCGGCGGCAAAGATCAAGTCTTCATGATTAAGAAAGAACAGCTTCCCGATGCTTAGACTTCAGAATGTGAGCCTGGTTCGAGGCGTAAGAGTTTTATATAAAAACGTCAATCTCACGACTTCGGACGGAGAAATTATCGGACTAGTCGGACCCAACGGGTCCGGCAAGTCCACGCTTTTCGCCGCAATTCTGGGCGAGCTCTCCACTGAGGACGGCGACATCCTTGCGCCTCCTTTGAACCGCATCTCGCACGTGGCCCAGCGTGTGGTTGAGACCGATCTTCCTGCCTTGGAATACATCCTGGAGGGACACGCTCCTTTGATGGAAGCCAAAGCAGAACTCAAGCGAGCGGAAGAAGCCGGCGATGATATGGCTTATGCACAAGCTGTTGCACACTTGGCCGAAATCAATGAAGGCGCTGTCGTCGCAAAAGCCGAAGAAATTCTCTACGGTTTGGGTTTCAAGCCCAATGACTCTTCGCGCCAGGTCTCAGAGTTTTCTGGCGGTTGGAGAAACCGAATCGCGCTGGCTCGTGCGCTCATGCGTCCGGCCGATTTGCTTCTGTTGGATGAGCCTACCAACCATTTGGACATTGACTCGGTCATCTGGCTCGAAAGTTTCCTGAAGCAGCAGGAAGCCACCGTCATTGTCATTTCTCACGACAGAGAATTCCTGGATCGAATTGCAAAATCCATTTGGTCGGTTGAAGACAACACGATCAATCGGTACGGCGGCAACTACTCACAGTTTGAAGTCACCAGAGCTCAAAAACTCGCGCTTCAGCAAGCCGCCGCTAAAGCCTACGAACGCGCCGCTTCGCACCTCCAGGCCTACATTGATCGATTCCGCTACAAGGCCACGAAAGCTCGTCAGGCTCAGTCACGAATTAAGATGCTGGAAAAACTTCAATCCGTCGAGCCGGTCTTGGCGAAGAACGAATGGAGGTTTTCTTTCCTGCAACCGGAGAAAGTGCCTCAGCATTTAATCACCGCTGAAGGAGTTGCCTGCGGATACGAACCCGACCATCCCATCCTGACTCAAGTTAAGTGCAATATCTCAGCAGGTGCTCGAATCGGTATATTAGGCGTTAACGGCGCCGGTAAGTCGACGCTTGTGAAGACCCTCATCGGTGAGCTTGAGCCTCTAGCCGGAGAAATCCGCTACGGACAAGGCCTGGAGATCGGCTATTTCGCTCAGCATCAGCTCAATGACTTAAGAGATGACGAGTCTCCTCTGCAGCATTTAACGCGCATTGCCCCTCCGAATATGCGCGAACTGGACTTGAGGAACTTCTTAGGCAAATTCCGCTTTTCCGGAGATCAGGCTCTTGCACCGGTCGGTCCCATGTCCGGCGGAGAAAAAGCCCGCCTCTCCCTAGCGCTTATCGCTTGGAACAAACCAAATCTTCTCGTGCTGGACGAACCGACCAATCACCTGGATATGGAAACCCGCGAGGCTCTGACCGTCGCCCTGTCCTCTTATGAAGGCGCCGTCCTCCTCGTCTCTCACGATCGTCATTTGCTCAGAGCCAGCTGCGACGAACTTTGGTTGGTTCGTGACGGCAAGCTCTCTGAATTTGACGGAGATTTGGATGAATATGCCGAAATTGTCTTAAAGGACAAGAAAGCGAGGAATGCGGCACCTGAAGATTCCGGGGCACCTGTTCCGGTGAATCGTAAGGAGCAGCGCCGAAACGAGGCTCAGGAACGTGCACGCATCAGTGCACTGTCTAAACCTCTCAAGAAAGAGCTCAGCAAGATCGAGAAAGAACTCGATTTAGCCAACAAAGAGAAGAGCGCTTTGGATCTCAAACTTGCTGACACTGATTTTTATCAAGGAAATCAGGACGAGGTTGCAGAAGCCTTAAAACGCCACGGCGAACTCTCTTCCAAGATTGACGAACTCGAAGGCCGCTGGCTCGAAATTTCCGAAGAGCTTCAGAACATCAGTTCGTCGAGCGATCTTTCTTAAGCCCAATCTCTAAAACTTCAATTCCTTCATCCCGGAGTTCTGATACCTCTTCCGAGGTCGGAGTTCCGGTGATGAGGCGGTCCGGGGCGTCTCCTCTGTGAATGGAGCGAGCCTCATCGGCAAATCGATCCCCGACAAATTCGCTCTCATCCAAAATCTTTTTGACCGTTTTATAGACGGTATGCATTGCCTCCACGGTATTTTGCGAGACACCCTTTTGTGTAGAAGAAGCCTGGATGTGAGGCGCAGAAAGGGCTCTCGAAATGACATTCGAATTACACACGGGACATGTGAAAAAACCGTTCTTTTTTTGTTCCTCAAAAGCTTCGATGCTGGGCACCATCGCCTCGAACGTATGTCCGTTTTCACAAATAAAATTAAAAACCTTTAATCCCATCTTTATTTGGAAAAGTGAATAGTCCTCGCTTATAGGATAAAAGAAAAGGCGCTGATTTTCCACCGAAAAACATTGGGTTTTTCACCGAACTATTTGAAGTTAAAAGACAAATACGGGGAGAAATCTGCGCCTCTAAAAGCGTGTTCACAAATATAAACATTTCCCTTTCAAAGTAATTTCCTCAACTCGTTTGACAAGTCAAAAAAGCCTCTGTATAGTGCAACTTCTGTCGCGGGAGTAGCTCAGTTGGTAGAGCGCAACCTTGCCAAGGTTGAGGTCGCGAGTTCGAGACTCGTCTCCCGCTCCAATTTTCAGTTATCTGATGTTGGCGCGATAGCAAAGCGGTTATGCACCGGATTGCAAATCCGTTGAGAGCGGTTCGACTCCGCTTCGCGCCTCCAGTGACGCGGGAGTAGCTCAGTTGGTAGAGCGCAACCTTGCCAAGGTTGAGGTCGCGAGTTCGAGACTCGTCTCCCGCTCCACACAGTTTCTGAAAATAGTGTAGAATCACGCTCCACGCGGGAGTAGCTCAGTTGGTAGAGCGCAACCTTGCCAAGGTTGAGGTCGCGAGTTCGAGACTCGTCTCCCGCTCCAAATTCTTTTCATCGGTGACCCGCGTTTGCGGATTTTTTTATTTCTGCGCCAAGAAAAGAAACGGCGAAAAACCTTTCGATTCCTCGCCGCCGTCCCTATTCCTTTAGGAAATTATTTCTTGCCTCCTAACAGAGAGCCAAGAATGCCTCTCAGGATTTTTTCTCCGCTTTGGCGAACAACCTTTTCGACAATTCCTTCACGATGGCCGCCCCTAGGTCCTGTAGAGCCTAAAAGGATGTCTTTGGCTTTACTCATCAAAATATCTGTGAAGTCCGGTCCTTCCTGCTCGGCAGCTCCCGGTGCCGCGAGTTTACCCGGCTGAGGAGCTCCGTTGTCTGCAGCAACCGCCGAAGAGCCTCTCTGCTGAAGAACTTCGTAGGCACTGACTCGGTCAATAGCCTTGTCATACACACCTTTCAGCACAGATGCATTTTGGATCGCCTGTCTTTCAGCAGGCGCGATCGGTCCGATCTGGCTTCCCGGGGCGCATACCCAAACTCTTTGCGTAATACCGGGCGTACCGTTGTCATCCAAGAAGCTTACTAAAGCTTCACCGACGCCGAGTTCCTGAATGGCCTGCACCATATCGATTTTCGGATTCGGTCTCATGGTTTCAGCGACCGTACGGACAGCCTTTTGATCGCGAGGCGTAAACGCTCTCAAGGCGTGCTGAACTCGGTTGCCCAATTGACTTAAAACTTTTTCCGGGATATCGGCCGGACTCTGAGTCACAAAGAAGACACCAACGCCTTTAGAACGAATCAAACGAACAACCTGCTCGACTTTATCGATTAAAACTTGAGGAGCGTCGTTAAAGAGCATGTGTGCTTCGTCAAAGAAGAAAACGAGCTTCGGTTTTTCAAGGTCTCCGGCTTCCGGCAGATTTTCATAAAGTTCGCTCAGAATCCACAAAAGGAAAGTTGCATAAAGCATCGGAGACTGCATAAGCTTATCTGCAGCAAGGATGTTTACAACGCCCTTTCCGTCCGATGTCTGCATCAAATCATGGATATTGAGCATCGGTTCACCGAAGAACTTATCTCCGCCCTGATTTTCCAATACCAGCAGACCTCTTTGAATGGCTCCGATAGATGCCATTGAGATGTTGCCGTACTTCGTTCTGAACTGTGCGGCGTTATCGCCCACAAATTGAAGCATAGAGCGCAGATCTTTCAGATCCAACAGCAACAGCCCGTTATCGTCGGCAATCGAAAATACGGCGTTTAAGACGCCTTCCTGAGTATCGTTTAATTGAAGGAGACGGGACAGAAGCAGCGGTCCCATATCACTGATCGTTGCACGAACGGGGAAACCTTCCTGACCGAAGACATCCCAAAACACAACCGGGCAGGCTGACCAATCCAGAGTCGGCAAGTGATGCTTTTCCAAACGCGCTTTCAGCTTGTCTGTCGGCACCGCAGCTTTTGCAATGCCCGACAAGTCACCTTTGATATCCGCAAGGAATACCGGAACGCCTTTCTTGGAGAAAGATTCGGCTAATTTTTGTAAAGAAACTGTTTTTCCGGTTCCTGTTGCACCTGTGATACAGCCGTGGCGGTTAGACATATTGGTCAAAAGGATTTCGTCCTTATAGCCGCTCTGTTCGTCTGTCACGCCGAAAATAATTTGGTTGTCCATTAACTTTCTCCGTTTGGTTAATTTTCGTAAGTTTAGACAAGCTTGCAATAAAACGGAAAAACAAGGCGTCAAATCAAGTTCAAGACAATTTTTACAAATTTGCCCATTCTGCGAAACCCGACTCAAACACAAAATATTTTTTTGTGCTATAGTTCGTTTTCGCTGTTAAACAGCAGTGCGCCAGTAGCTCAGCTGGATAGAGTACCTGGCTACGAACCAGGGGGTCGTGGGTTCGATTCCTGCCTGGCGCGCCACTGATGGTCCAAAATTCGAAAGAATTTCGGACCTTCCTTTTTCTAGTTCCCTCTTCAAAACTCATCGTCAGCTTTATTGTCCGTCCTTCGTTGTTCTTCCGAAGGCTTCCGGCCTCCTTAAGATATTGCAGAATTTAGTGCATCTGGCGGAGGCCGATCTCAGAACAAACAGCCTCCTCTCTAGGATTCTGTTTCCTCTTCGTCTTCGTAATCCCGTTTCTCTTCTGGTTCAGAGCCGGGAACCGAGACACCAAGAGCTTCAAAAAGTCCGCGTTTTTCCCTGCACTTCCTCCGAAATAATAGCCGTCGCAGAATTTGGTCTGTATCACGTTGTTCAAAGAGTCAAGAACTCTGCAGGAGCGGTCGTAATCCGTCGGCAAGCTATCACTCGTTTTACCTCCTTCGAAGTATTTTCTCAGCCTCGCTCTGACGATCATTTCAATAGAGGCCACTAAGAACAGCACAAACGTTTTACCAATGAGCGATTCGTTATCCGAAACACAGTTTCGGACACAGCTCGAGCGGGTTTTGAGCGTGTCTTCTAGAATCCTTCTCTCCTGGTAGGCGCACCATGCTTTTCTAGTGTCGGGTATCTTGTCGCTTACCCGCACTGGATAGCCTTTGTAGCGGAGCCTTTGATCCACTTTCTCATTGCTAATGAGATAGCTGATCGTGTCGCCTTCCTCATGTTTTTCAAATACTTCACCTAATAGCGTTACTTCGTTTTCATCGAGCGCCTCACCGTTGCATATCTTTTCTCGTACGCGATCGATTCTCTCGATAAGCCCCTGCCTAGCGTTCTCAGCAATTAGTCGATTGAAATAGATGTGCCAGTAAAGTACCGCGATTCCTTCGTCTTTTTTGAGGACACCTGTCCCTGTACGAGATCAGGTTCGAAAGTCCAGTTGATCTCTTTCGTTATCTGGAAGACCTTAGTCAACCAATCCATTCGGTTTAAGTCCCGGAGGTTTTCTCTTTCCTCATCAATGAGTTCTTGAGCAAAACTTCCGGGCATCTCGCATTGCACATTGAATAGGAATCCGAGTTTATTTCTCAGGCAGTCTTTGATGTTTTTAGCGTCGCTGTAACCTCTATCTGACACAAAAACAACGTTATTTAGACTCAGCCCGGCATTCCCGGAAATAACTTGTCTGACGGTTTTCACATCGGGAATTTTTCCGTCGAAGGCGCGGTAGAAGAAAGGAATGCCGCTTTCGTAGTCCGCCAGTGCCAGCAGATTAATCAGCGGAAGTTGAGTCCAGAGCCAGCGTTATTTCATCTTTGTCGCCACACTTCTCCTGTTGTTCCTCCTCCCTGACAACTGAGAAGTAAGTTTCTATCTGCTGATTTCTGATCTTTCTAAAGATCCGGCTGATTGAGGAAGGCGACAGAGGATCGCCCCAGGGCAGGCGCGTTACCTAGGCAAACACCTCGTACTTGGAAATGTTGTTGTCCTGGTTGAGAATTATGAAATAGGCAATAGATAAAATCTTGAGGTAGTCCGTCCGTTGTGGAAAAAAACATTTAAGAGCCTCTCCAATAGGCGATTGCGACAAAAGCTTATCCAGTGCCCAAGTGGCTCCGCATGAAGTTGTTTGACCTATTGAGGCTGAGTTAGCGTAGTGCCGCTTTCGTTCAAAGGAGTACAGATATACTCTTCTCCCTTTCTCTCTACCAGGAAGTTTCTAAATTCTGGACGCTCCTGAAGAAAACCCCCGTTAAAACAAATTACGCCATCCTTTTGTCCGCCAAGAACCTTTCCTATTTTTTTGACTCTCCTCTTTTGCTCCGCTTGAGATCTCTGTCCCAAACATTTTTGTAGGTATACACGTAAAAAACGGAACTCGCTTTATTGACCAGAAGCGGAGGTAGTCTCGGATTTGTCATTGAGAGATCTCCTCAGTAATGAGCTTGTATAACACAAAAAATTGAGGATCCCTGACCTAGCCCAAAGATTAAACGAATTGCAGCTTCTCATATAGAAACGAAAAAGGCGGACCCAGTTAAAGCTCACTTTAGTTCCGCCACTGTTATGCATAAGTGCAATGCTTATGACCAAGGAGAATGAAAAATTACTTATCCCAAGACGCTTTGTTAGAAGTAGTGACGCAAGCAAAAACCTGCGCTCCATGTGTTGTAGGCAACTTTGCCGTAACCGGAAGTTATATTTAGCCCCTTTCATGCCCACTGACACAGCACCAAAACCATACAAGGTGCTGCGCTTAGAAAGCGGATATTCGTAAGCAATGCCTCCGGCTAAGCGTTCAAATTTACTTGCACCAAGGAAGCTCTTAACTTCACCGTCTTTCGCCTTGCCATTCATATAGTTGATCACAGCTTTGAACGTTCCGCCGAAAACCGGGAAAGCCCCCGACACGGAAAATGCATGGCTGTTGAAACCTTTTTTAATCATGCCGGAATTAATAGCCGCATCTGTCAGAGTGATATCGAAGTCAGGAAGCAGTCTGGCATGAGTGACGTATTGATATGTGCCGTAAAGCGTGAAGCTGTCAAAGCGATATTGACTGCCGACTGTGAAGATTTGGGTGTCTTTGGATTTCACGTCTCCGGAGTTTGCATTCATCGGAGAGAAATCAACAGCCGAATCGATGACTTCATACATAACGCTTCCTTTTGCTCTTTCCGAACCATAGGTCAAACCTGCGCCGTATGTATGAGTGTTTTTTGACCATTTATTAGTGTCATCGTACAAACCATTGGAGTACATAGCGTGGAACTTGACACCACCGAATTCCGGAGAAACGTAAACAACGGCATTATTGGTAAAAGGCGTTGTAACGTAAATGCTTGTCAGGCCGGCTTCGTTATAGCTTTTTCCTATCGTTGCGCCGTCCAGAATCGTGTAAGTACCATCGGCACTAGAAAGACCGCCCATACGAGCAGCTGCTAATTCACCCTTTTCTTCTTGAATTTAGAAGACAGGTTCCGGCTTTTCTTTGTTTCACTTCTGACTTCAAGCGGTTATTCTTTTCCGTCTAAGCACGAAAGCAATCATGTTCCCCTGCCGTTCATGCTGAAAAGACGTGAAGTGGAACAAGTTAATTACGCCGGTAAAGTTTCCTTGGATAAGATTTTTGCTAAGTGGTACAGAAACAAGTGGCTGTTGAAAAAGGACGAGACGTTGTTATCGGAGACATCGAACCTCTATCCAATCTACCTTTGGGCCTTAGCGCACTAAACGAAGGTTCTTAAACCTCGCCGGTTTCCAACATGCTGGAACACTAGCGGGGAGCAAGAGAGGGGCGGAGAAACAAAACAGCTTTAGCTTTTTGAATAGCAGATAAAACAAAACCTCTTGAACGGTTAAGTCCAAGAGGTTTGTCTTTTATG